>JAABUK010000428.1_pt1 | contig 89020 bp, 53 predicted proteins | sample 5559141 | NCBI WGS metagenome assembly JAABUK01 (sample SAMN10711869, study PRJNA513367) | rock metagenome | isolation source: Antarctica rocks | place: Antarctica: Victoria Land, Pudding Butte nord | collected 2016-01-03
GCATCGTGGTCGACGACGCGATCGTGGTGGTCGAGGCGGTGGAGCACCACGTGGAACGCGGGATGGAGCCGCGGGCGGCCACGATCCGGGCGATGGACGAGGTGTCCGGGCCGGTGATCGCCATCGGGCTGGTGCTGACGGCGGTGTTCGTGCCGTGCGCGTTCATCTCGGGGATCGTGGGCCAGTTCTTCCGCCAGTTCGCGCTGACGATCGCCACGTCGACGGTGATCTCGGCGTTCAACTCGCTGACCCTCAGCCCCGCACTGGCCGCCATCCTCATCAAGCCGAGGACCGGGAAGAAGGCCGAGGCCCTCCCCCGGGCCTTCTACATCGCGCTGGGGACCTGGGCGGGATATGCGATCCTGACGCCGATCCTCGCCGCCCGGGTCCGGACGACCTACCCCGACGCTCTGCCCTACCTGTCGGCCCTGATCGGTGCCGCCTGCGGGTGGGTCGCGGGCTCGCAGAAGAAGGTCGGATGGCCGGTCCGCCTGATCTTCGCCGCGGCGGGAGGGTGGATCGGCGTCGTGATGGTCGGACCGTGGCTGGCCGGGTCCGCGGGGGGCCTGGGATCCTGGCTCGCCCGGGATGTCCCCTGGATCGCTTCGCGCGTCCCGGCCGTCGTGTCGGCCTTGTCCCCCGCGAATGCGATTCGGATCGGCGTGATCGGCGGCCCGATCCTCGGCGTCCTCGGCGGCTTGCTGCTGAGCTGGCCCCTGGACGGTGCCCTGGTCGAGTTCTTCGGGGCCTTCAACGCCGGATTCCGGCTGGCGACGGCCGGTTACACGCGGACGGTGTCGATCTTCCTCCGGGCGAGCCTGGCGGCGCTCCTCCTCTACGTCGGGCTGCTCTATCTGACCTACGACCAGTTCAAGAAGACGCCGTCCGGGTTCATCCCGACGCAGGACATGGGCTACCTGCTCGCCAACGTCCAGCTGCCCGACTCCGCCTCGCTGGAACGGACCCGGGTGGTGATGGATCAGTGCGAGCGGATCGCCCGGTCGACGCCCGGGATCAAGCACACCCAGGCGATGACCGGCCAGTCGCTGCTCCTGAGCGCCAACGGGTCGAATTTCGGCTCGATGTTCTGCATCCTCGACAAGTTCGAGGAGCGGAAGACCAGGGACCTCTACAGCGAGGCGGTGATCGCCACCCTCCGGAAGAAGTTCGTCGAGCAGGTCCCGGACGCGGTGATCACCGTGTTGGGCCCGCCCCCGGTCCGGGGGGTCGGCCGCGCCGGCGGGTTCAAGCTGATGGTCGAGGACCGGGGCGACACGAAGTCCAACTCCCTTCGAGGCCGGGCCGAGAACACGTCGAACTCCCCCCCGGGCCAGGCGGACCGGAAGCCGAAGGCCCCGGCGGGGCAGCCCGACCGGGCTTCAAATACCCTCCAGGGCCAGACCGACAACCTCGTGGCCAGGGCCCGGGAGTTCGTCGACCCGGACACGGGCCAGCAGAAGTTGACGAGCCTGGTCTCGACGTTCCGGGCCAACGTCCCCCAGTATTTCGTCAACGTGAACCGGGCCGAATGCATGACCAAGGAGGTGGCGCTGAAGGACCTGTTCGACACGCTCCGGATCTACCTCGGGTCGCTCTACGTCAACGACTTCAACCGGTTCGGCCGGACCTGGCAGGTCGTGGTCCAGGCCGACAACCGGTTCCGGAATGCGGTCGAGACCGTCCCCCGGCTCAAGGTCCGGAATGCCCGGGGGATGATGGTCCCGATCGGGACGGTGGCCGACCTGAGGAGGGACAACGGGCCGCTGGTCCTGACCCGGTATAACACCTATCCCGCCGCGCCGGTCAACGGGGCGGCGGCCCCCGGGGTCAGCTCGGGGGACGCCATCGCCACGATGCAGATGCTGGGCGACGCGTACCTGCTCAAATCGATGAAGACCGAGTGGACCGAGCTGGCGTTCCTCGAACTCCAGGCCGGGAACACGGCGATCATCCTCTTCGGGGTGGCGGTGGTCATGGTGTTCCTGGTCCTGGCGGCCCAGTATGAGAGCTGGTCGATGCCGCTGGCCATCATCCTGGTGGTCCCGCTCTGCCTGCTCAGCGCGGTCGTCGGGGTGAACATCGCCGGCGAAGACATCAACATCTTCACGCAGATTGGTTTCGTGGTGCTGGTGGGGCTGGCCAGCAAGAACGCGATCCTGATCGTCGAGTTCGCCAAGCAGCGTCGCGACGCGGGCGAGTCGCGGCGGCAGGCCACGATGGAAGCCTGCGCCCTCCGGCTCCGGCCGATCATCATGACCTCGTTCGCCTTCATCCTCGGGGTCCTCCCGCTCCTGACCGGCCACGGGGCCGGGGCGGAGATGCGCCGGACGCTGGGGACCACCGTCTTCAGCGGGATGCTGGGCGTGACCATGTTCGGCATCTTCCTGACGCCCGTGTTCTTCTTCGCGATCGACTGGCTGGGCGAGACCCGCCTGTTCGCCTCCCCGGGACTCCGCCGGATCGCCGGGATCCCGCTCCGGGCCCTGTCGGTGGTGTTGCTGTTTCGGCCCGCCCGACGTCGGTTCGGGCGCGGGGCCACCAAGCCCGAGCCCTCCCACGAGCTGGAGCCGGACCCGTCGACGGTCGCGGTCGCCGACCGCGAGGGCGAATCCGAGGCGAGGAACTGAGAGCCCCATTCATGTCGCGATTCTTCATCGATCGGCCGATCTTCGCCTCGGTGCTCTCGATCATCGTCACCCTGGCGGGCGGGCTCGCCTTCTGGTCCCTGCCGATCGCGCAATATCCGGAGATCACCCCGCCCACCGTCGAGGTCTCGGCCTATTACCCGGGCGCCAACGCGCAGGTGGTCGCCGACACCGTGGCCGCGCCGATCGAGCAGCAGGTCAACGGCGTCGAGAACATGATGTACATGTCGTCGCAATGCACCAACGACGGCATGTACACGCTGACCGTCACGTTCAAGCACGGCGTCGACCTGAACATGGCCCAGGTCTTGGTCCAGAACCGCGAGAGCCTGGCCGAGCCGATCCTGCCCGACCTGGTCAAGCGCCGCGGGGTGACGGTCAAGAAGAAGTCGCCCAGCATCCTGATGATCATCAACCTGTTCTCGCCCGGCGGCAAGAAGGAGAACCTCTACCTCAGCAACTACGCGACGATCCAGCTCCGCGACGAGCTCTCGCGGCTCAACGGGGTCGGCGACATCACCTACCTTGGCCAGCGCGACTACAGCATGCGGGTCTGGCTCGACCCGGGCAAGATGTCGTTCCGCAACCTGACGGCGACCGACGTCTCCACGGCCATCGCCCAGCAGAACGTCCAGGTGGCCGCCGGCCAGATCGGCCAGCCGCCGGTCCCCAACGGCCAGGTGTTCCAGTACACCATGACCACGCTGGGCCGGCTCGAAGACGAGGAGCAATTCGGCAACATCATCCTCAAGACCGACACCGACGGCCGGATCGTCCGCCTCCGCGACGTCGCCCGGATCGAGCTCGGGGCGCAGGGCTATGACCAGACCTGCACCCTCGACGGCGAGCCCTCGGTGGCCCTCTCGATCTACCAGAGGCCCGGCTCCAATGCGCTCAAGACCGCCGAGGACGTCAAGCGGAAGATGGAGGAGCTGAAGGACCGGTTCCCCGAGGGCCTCGATTATTCGATCGTCTACGACACCACGCCGTTCATCACCGAGTCGGTCAATGAGGTGTTCAAGACGCTGCGAGACGCGGTGATCCTGGTGGCGGCCGTGGTCCTGCTCTTCCTCCAGAACTGGCGGTCGGCCCTGATCCCCCTGGTCGCCGTCCCGGTGGCCATCGTCGGCACCTTCGCCGTGATGGCCGCGCTGGGCTTCAGCCTGAATAACCTCACCCTGTTCGGCCTGGTGCTGGCCATCGGCATCGTGGTCGACGACGCGATCGTGGTGGTCGAGGCGGTGGAGCACCACGTGGAACGCGGGATGGAGCCGCGGGCGGCCACGATCCGGGCGATGGACGAGGTGTCCGGGCCGGTGATCGCCATCGGCCTGGTGCTGACGGCGGTGTTCGTGCCGTGTGCGTTCATCTCGGGGATCGTGGGCCAGTTCTTCCGCCAGTTCGCGCTGACGATCGCCACCTCGACGGTGATCTCGGCGTTCAACTCGCTAACCCTCAGCCCCGCGCTGGCCGCCATCCTCATCAGGCCGAAGTCGCGGGAGAAGCCCGAGGCGTTGCCCCGACTCGCTTACGCCCTGGCAGGCGCGGTCGCGGGCTGGATGCTGCTCGCCCCGGTCCTCGGGCCGCACCTCGGGGGCGCCCCCCGGTATTCGGCCGAGATGATCGCGGCGGCCCTCGGGGCCCTGGCCGGTTGGGTCGTGGGATGGCCGGTCGACCGGGCCCTGGTCTGGCTCTTCGGGCTGTTCAACGCCGGGTTCGCGGCCGTCACCCGGGGTTACACCCGGGTCGTGGGGCTGCTCCTCAAGGGGAGCCTCGCGGTCCTCCTGATTTATGCCGGCCTGATCTACCTGACCTACGACTCCTTCGACCGGACCCCGGCCGGGTTCATCCCCTCGCAGGATAAGGGCTACCTGCTGGTCAACGTCCAGTTGCCCGACTCGACCTCGGTCGAAGCGACCCAGAAGGTCATGAAGCGGGTCGAGCAGGTCGCCCTGAAGACGCCCGGCGTCAAGCATACGGTGGCCATCGCCGGGCAGTCGATCCTGCTCAATGCCAACGCCCCCAACTTCGGGGCGATGTACGTCATGCTGGAGGATTTCCACGCCCGGACGGCGCACGACCTGGGCGGCGAGGCGATCTCCGGCCGGCTCCAGGAGGCCTTGCAACACGAGATCATCGAGGGCCTGGTCAACGTCTTCGGGGCCCCGCCCGTCGAGGGCCTGGGGACCGCCGGCGGCTTCAAGGTCGTGATCGAGGACCGGGGCGATAATGGCCTCCAGGCGATCCAGCAGGTCGCCGAGCGGACCGTCGCCGAGGGCAACCACACCGACGGACTCCAGGGCCTGTTCACCAGCTTCCGGGCGAACACCCCCTGGCTTTTCCTCGACATCGACCGCGACAAGGTCAACGCCATGGGCGTCTCGATGGATGAGGTCTTCAGCACCTTGCAGGTCTACCTCGGGTCGCTCTACGTCAACGACTTCAACCGGTTCGGCCGGACCTGGCAGGTGAACGTCCAGGGCGACGCCAACTTCCGGAAACAGACCGAAGACCTCAAGCTCCTCAAGATCCGCAACCAGCGCGGCGGGATGGCCCCGTTCGGCTCGATGGCGACCGTCGTGCCCCGGTCGGGCCCCGTCCTGATCATGCGATACAACATGTACCCGGCGGCCGCGATCAACGGGACCCCCTCGCCGGGGACGAGTTCCGGCCAGGCGATCGACACGATGGACGGGGTCGTCAAGTCGCAGCTCCCCCAGTCGATGCGGAGGGAGTGGACCGAGCTGGCGCTCCTCCAGCTGGAGACCGGCACGACCGCGATGATCGTCTTCGCCCTGGCCGTGGTCCTGGTCTTCCTGGTGCTCGCGGCCCAGTACGAGAGCTGGTCGCTGCCGTTCTCGGTCATCCTGGTGGTGCCGATGTGCTTGCTCTGCTCGGTGGTCGGCGTGCAGATGGCCGAGATGGACATCAACATCTTCACGCAGATCGGCTTCATCGTGCTGGTCGGGCTGGCGTGCAAGAATGCGATCCTGATCGTCGAATTCGCCAAGTCGAGACGGGAGGAGGGCGTGTCCCGCTATCAGGCCACGCTGGACGCTTGCAACCTCCGGCTCCGCCCGATCATGATGACCTCGCTGGCCTTCATCCTCGGCGTGGTCCCGCTGGTCGTCTCCGAGGGCGCCGGATCCGAGATGAGGCGAGCCCTGGGCACCGCGGTCTTCGGCGGGATGCTCGGGGTGACGCTTTTCGGGATCTTCCTCACGCCCGTCTTCTACTTCGTGATCCAGTGGGTCAACGACATCGCCACGGGCGACCACGGCCGGCCCGCCCTGCCGACGCCGGCCGTCGGGCGCCGGGAGGAAGTCGAAGAACCTTCGGACGAGCACGCGGTCGTCATCGGCAAGGAAGTCGAGACGTTCACGCCCGCCTGAGCCCGGACGTCCGAGGAGGATTGCCGGGTCGAAGGGCCCGGGGGGAGGCATCGGCGGCCCGGCCGCCGATGCCATCCCGACCCCGCATCGCTCAGGGTTTCGGCGGTTCGGTCTTACCGTAGTCGACCTCGGGCCGGGGCATCGATCCGCCCGGGCCCTGGAGGTAGTGCGACAGCCACCCGACCATCCGGAGGTTGTAATCGAGCCTCGACGCGGCCCGGAGGTTGCCGTGGCCCTCGCCGGGGTAGAGGACCAGGCGGACGGGCGCCTGGCCGCGGACCTTGAGGAACCGGTAGAGCTCCAGCGACTGGCCGGGGAAGACCCGGGGGTCTTCCTTGCCGTGGAGGATCAGGAGCGGGGTCCGGGCCTTGTCGACATGATAGATCGGGCTCCGTTCGAGGAGGGCTTGCCAGTCGTCCCAGGGCCGACGGAGGGCGTGGACCAGGTATTCTTCCTGCGGGATGTCGGTCGTCCCCGTCTTGGAGATCTTGTCGGAGATCCCCACGAACATCACCCCGGCGGCGAATCGGTCCGAATGGCGCGTCGAACACCAGCCCGTCGCATAGCCGCCGTAAGAGCCGCCCGTGATCCCCACCTTCGCCCCGTCGGCCAGGCCCGAGGCGACAAGGTGGTCGACGGCGTCGATCAGGTCATCGAACTCCTTGCCCGCCGGGTCGCCCTGGCCCCGCTTCGAGAACGTGACCCCCCGGCCCGTGCTCCCCCGGTAGTTGGGCAAGAAGACCGCGATCCCCCGCGCCGCCAAGACCTGGCCCGGCATCGAGTAGGTCGTGACCCAGCCGTTCCGGACGTGCGCCTCGGGCCCGCCGTGGACGTCCAGGACCAGGGGAGCCCGGGCGCCCGGGGCGACGCCCATCGGGCGGATCAGGACGCCTTGCAGATCCAGGCCGTCGCGGGCCTTGTACGACACCACCTCCTGGGGGGCGAACTCCATGTCGGCCAGCCAGGGGTTGCTGTCGGTGAGCCGGGCCGAGGGATGGCCCTTTTCCATCAGGAAGACCTCGGCCGGATGCCGGGGCGTTTGACCGACCAGGGCGCCCTTCGTGCCGTCGGCCGAGAGGGAGAGCGCGGTGACGACAATCTCACCGGTCGGCGTGGTCGAGATCCCCGACCCATCGGCCTGGACCATCCCCAGGACCGTCCCCGTCCTCTCGTCGCCGACGAAGTCGACCCGATCGGGCCCGGCCCAGGCCAGGTCGGCGACATGCCCTTCGTAGCCCGGCAGGACGTCCGCCGGATCGCCGCCGATGGTGGGGACGACCATCAACCGCCCCGGCGCCGGGTCGTGGTCGTCGGCCGCCGAGATCATCGCCAGGCGGTTGCCGTCGGGGCTCCAGGCGACCTTGCCGAGCTTGCCCGGGTTGTCGTATCGGACCAGGCCGCCGGGCCCCGAGAGGGTGACGTGGACCTTCCGCGCCGTGAAGGCGTCGTCCACGCCGGGCGTCGGGGCCAGGGCGACCGCGATCGGCTCGCCGTCCGGGCTGGCTCGCAGTTCCGAGGCCGAGCCCGGGAGCTTGATCGCGCGGGGAGGGCTCGGGTCGTCGATCGTCGCCAGCCAGACCCGGACCGGTTTCTGTCCCTCTTCGAAAACGACCTGGCTGAAGCCCTTCTTCCGCGATTCTTCCTTCTCCTTGGAGTCGGGTTCGGCCGCGAGGAACGCGACCCGCTTGCCATCGGCCTTGATCGCGAACCCGGCGATGTCCGAGCCGAAGCCCAGGACCCGGCGCGCCTCGCCGCCCTCGACGTCGATCCGGTAGAGCGATTTGTGCTCATCCTTGCCGCGCCGGGCCAGGAACAGGAGCGACCTCCCGTCCGGGGCCCAGGCGACGTCCGAGACGTTGACCTCGCCGCTCACGAATGGCCGAGATTTCCGGTCCGGCCCGACGAGGTGGAGCTCGACCCAGGCCGGGCCGTCGTCCTCGGCCGGCGGCCTCCTCGGGATGGTCAGCGTGTACGCCACCTTCGTGCCGTCGGGAGAGATCACCGCGGAGGTCACCGTCCGGATCCGCGCGACGTGTAGGGGGGTGAACTTCTCCGGCGGGGCGCCCGACGTCACCCGGACCGCCGGCAGGGCGAGCCCGATCAGCAGGGCCATCCGCATCCTTCGTGGGAACATGGTGCCATTAACCTTCGATTGGATCCTCGATCGCGGGCCGGTCCGTCCGTCACGCCGGCGTCCGACCCGAAGTCTAGGGACGACCGACCCCTGACGCCACCCGCTTGAGAGCCGGCCGGACGAGGGGGCGACCGAGAACCGACCCCGGCGGCCTGGCATTCGAGGCGACTCGCGGAGGGTCGACCCTTCAGGCTCCGCGAGCTTCCCAGGTCTCGCGCCCGATCCGGTAGACGTCATGATCCAGCCCGTTATGCTCGATCCGCCGGTGGGGATCCATCCCGAGCTTCGTTGCCACACACCGAGAGGCGAGATTCTCCGGACGGATGAACGCGATCGCCCGGACCAGGCCCACCACCTGGAACCCGTGGTCGAGCGACCCGGCGGTGGCCTCCGTCGCGTACCCCTTCCGCCAGAATGACCGGTCGATCATCCAGACGACTTCCGTCTCGACCGCCCCCTCGACCAGCCCCGTCCGCAAGCCCACCTGGCCCACCGGGTTGCCTCCAAACTTGTCGAGGATCAGCCATCTCCCATGCCCGTGGGCGGCGTAATGCTCGACCTCCCGGTGCACCCATCCCACCGACTCCTCGCGCGTCAGCAGCCGGGGATAATACCTCATCACCTCCGGGTCCGAGAGCATGCCGGCCACGAAGTCGAGGTCGGCGAGCGTCATCTCGCGGGCGAAGAGCCGGAGCGTTTCGAAGATGGGACGCATCAAGGCCTCCGACCGCCTCGCGGGTCGACAATTATGCGGGATTCGTCCCCATGGTACGGATCGAAAGCCACGCACCGGAAGAAATAAGGATTAATGGAGCCAGGTTTCGGCGATCATGGAATGATGACGAGGTCGCTTCGAGCCCCCGCCCGGCGTCGGCTCCGCTTTTCGTCCGCGGTCGACCGGGTGAGATTGCTGGTTACTATTTTGCAGGCGGTGAATTTGCCGCCACCGTCGCCCCCAAATAGGATGAGATGGGGGATCAGGAGACGAGGATCGGCCGGCGTGAAATGGCCCGCGAGCGGAACGAGGTAGACGAGGATGACAAATAACGTGCCGAGCCCTCACATCTTCGAGACGACCGCGGAAAGCTTCGCCCGGGAAGTCATCGAGCGATCGATGGACCTCCCGGTGGTGGTCGATTTCTGGGCGGAGTGGTGCGGGCCGTGCAAGGTCCTCGGCCCGATCCTGGAACGACTGGCCATCGAGTACGACGGCCGGTTCCTGCTGGCCAAGGCCGAGACCGAGAAGCAGCCCGAGATCGCCTCGGGCTTCGGCGTCCGGTCGATCCCGGCGGTCTTCGCGGTCCGGGAAGGCCAGGTCGTCGACTCGTTCGTGGGCGTCCTGCCCGAATCCTCGATCCGGGCCTGGCTCGACGGGATCATGCCGACGCCCGCCGAACTCCTCCGGGCCGAGGCGCGCATCCTGGAAGCGACCGATCCCGACGCGGCCGGGGCGAAATACCGCGAGGCGATCGCCCTGGACCCCGACGACCCGGCGGCGAAGTTGGGGCTCGGCCGGGTCGCCCTGGAGAGCGGCCGATTCGAGGAGGCCCGGTCCATCGTCGAGGCGCTGGAGCGTCGCGGGTTTCTGGAGCCGGAAGCGGAGACGCTCAAGGCCGGGCTCACCTTGAGAGGGCGAGGGGACGCGACCGACGACCTCGGGTCCCTCCGGGCGGCCCATGCGGCCACGCCCGCCGACAAGGACCTCCAGCTCCGGCTGGCCGAACGGCTGGCCGCCGCCGGGGAGTCCGAGGAGGCCCTCCGCCTGGCGCTCGACCTGGTCGAGCGCGACCGCCGGGGAGTCGGCGAACCGGCCCGGAAACTGATGGTCGCGATCTTCCAGCTCCTCCCGCCCGACTCCGGGCTGGCCAATGATTACCGGCGGCAACTCTCCCTGGCCCTCTGAGGACCGCCAAAGACGATCCCCATCGAATTGTCATGCTTTTCCCAGCAAAAATTTCCATCTACGGAAGGGTCATGATGTCCGATCCCGTCCCGAAGACCGATGCCGAATGGCGTGAACAGTTGACGCCCGAGCAGTTCCGCGTCCTCCGCCAGAAAGGGACCGAGCGGGCCTTCTCCGGCCAGTACTGGGACAGCAAGGACCCCGGGACTTACCGGTGTGCCGGTTGCGGAGATCCTCTATTCGGATCCGAGGCGAAATTCGACTCGGGGTCCGGTTGGCCCAGCTTCACCCGTCCCCTGGATCCATCCCGGGTTGAGGAGCACGTCGACCGGGCCCACGGGATGACCCGGACCGAGGTTACCTGCAAACGATGCGGGGCGCACCTCGGCCACGTCTTCGACGACGGTCCGATCCCGACCGGGCTGCGTTATTGCATCAATTCCGTCTCGCTGGACAAGGAGGAGCCGGCCTGAAGCGGGAATGGATCGCCGGGATCGATCGACCGCCCCCGATCCGTGAAGCACGCCCGAGCCGCGACCCGGACGCGCCAGGGGCCGAAGGTCGGAGGCCCCTCTGGATTCAGGCGACCGAGCCGGAATAGAGCGGCGAGATCTCCTCGCCGAGGGCCAGGCGGATGGGGCGACCGAAGCGGTCACGCAGCTCGATCTCGGGATCGATTCCCAGGGCCCGGTAGATCGTGGTGGAGAAGTCGCCCGGGCCGTAGGGTCGGCTCGCAGGGTAGGCCCCGATCCGGTCGGATGCCCCGATGACCTGGCCGCCCCGGACCCCCGCGCCGGCGAAGGCCACCGAGAAGCACTTCGACCAGTGATCGCGGCCGTCCGGGCCGTTGACGTTGCCGGTGGACTTGCCGATCCGAGGCGTCCGGCCGAACTCCCCGGCGACGATCACCAGCGTCTCGTCGAGCCGGCCCGTCGTCGACAGGTCGTCGAGGAGGGCGGAGACGCCGCGGTCCAGCGGCGGGAGAAGCTCCCCCTTGAGTTTCTTGAAGTTCCCGGAGTGAGTGTCCCAGGTCTGGGCCCGGCCCATGTTAGCCTGGACGATCGGGACGCCCGCCTCGACCAGGCGCCGGGCCAGCAAGATCGACTGGCCGAACAGGTTCCGGCCGTAGCGGTCCCGGGTCTTCGGGTCTTCTTTATGGATGTCGAAGGCGCGAGCGACCTTGCCGGAGAGCAGCATCGAGTAGGCCAGCTCCCGCTGCTCGGACATCGGGTCGCGCCCGGCCGTGGCCGTCGGCGAGTCGCGCATGGCGGCCAGTTCGTCGAGAAGTTCGCGCCTCCGGCCCATCCGCTCGACGCTGAAGCCGACCGGCGGGGTGAGGCTTTCCTCGCGGAAGTCGGATCGGCTGGGATCCTGCCGGATCAGGAGCGGGTCGAATCTCGGCCCGAGGAATCCGGCGTGCTGGCCGGGCCAGGTGAGCGGACCTTCCATCAGGTAGGTCGGCAACAGCACCCCGCCGGGGATGCCGTCGCCCTTGGGCCGGAGGTATTCGAGGGCCGAGGCGTAGCACGGATAATCGTCGCGCGAGGCGATCTTGTCGAAGAACGCACCGGGCTGAGAGTGGCCGGTGAGGATCTCGTGGGTGGCGTTGAGATGATTTGTATCAGTGTGGGACATCGACCGGACGATCGCCAGTTTGTCGGCATGCGAGGCCAGGCCCGGCAGATGTTCGCAGTACCGGACACCGGGAGCCGAAGTGGAGATCGGCCTGAATTCGCCCCGGATCCCCTCGGGGGCGTCGGGCTTCATGTCGAACGAGTCGAGGTGGCCCAGCCCGCCCGTGAGGAAGATCAAGATCATCGACTTCGCTTTGGGCGAGGCCGAGTCGCCCTTCGGGGCCGAGGCCCGGGCGGAGAGGAGTCGCGGCAGGCCCAGGCCAAGCAGCCCCGAGAAGCCTACCTGGAGGATCTCTCGGCGAACGATGCCGGGACCGGGTCGGTGGGAACTGGCCATCAACCAATCCTTCGAGGCCGAAGAGGAGCGGGGCACGCCAATCCGATCTCGATTAAACATCTCTCCATCCTAACCGCGGCGCTGCCGCCGGGCAAGCCCGCCTCGTCGCCGCGCGTACCCGGCCGGGAGGCAAGACTCGGGCCAATTCCACGTCGGGAGCGAATCGATGTCCGGGTCGAGGTCGACGCGGCGTCGGCTCGCATCCGGGATCGGTCGCCGGAATCCGGCCGATGGGTCGCGGCCGGCCGGATCGGGCAACTGGCGGCGGAGCTTCCGCCAGGCAGATGATACCCCGGAAGGCCGTGTGCCAGACGAATGGCGCCGAACAAGGTGGGGCGGCAGATCCGCCGAGGCGGCGTCGGGGACTGCCGATAGGGGTTCGGACTGATGGCGGGATCGCTCAAACGTTTCCTGAAGGTGAGGGCGAAACAGTACGTCCCCCCCGCAAATTCCCGACCGAGGCGACGGTGATGTCGATAAGGCCTGGACCGCGGGATCGGAGTCGGATGTTTCCTGTGAAATGTAATAAGCCGGTTCACGCAAGGTCGGGGGTGAAACCCTTTCGCGTGAATCCACCTTTCTGTCTGCCTGGAGAAAAGTGAAAAGCACGTGGTCATCTTGCCAAGGCGGTAGGCCTCGCGATAGATTAATCCTTCCCCTGAAGACCAACCCTTCCGGCGGGTCGGTCCTGGCTTTGAAGAGGGGCGGCGTAGCTCAGCTGGTTAGAGCAGCGGAATCATAATCCGCGTGTCGGGGGTTCGAGTCCCTCCGCCGCTATTCACGACAGAAGACGACATGGACTGCCAAAGTTGGCCCCGATTTACGGGTTGCGTCAAACTCAATCCCCACCAAACGGCCCGTCGTCCCGCCAGCAAACGACACAATCCGCCCCGATCCGACCCCTGACTGCGACCGCCGGTGCTCCCGCGGCGGATGCCGATTCGACAGATTTGGCCGGAGTCATGGCCATTGAGCCGGTTGCCATGATTGAAGGTCCGTTCAGGTAGCGACCGGTTGCGGGCTGTTGTCGTCACAGGCCGCCTCGGCCTCGCGTCTTCAAACGGGCCAGCGTTCGGGCCGCTGGCCCCAACCGTGTCTGGTCCAGCGTCCCCACCGAGCGGGGTTGCTTCGCCCGCCATATTCCCAGGGCCGCACGCACGATTATCACCTCCCCGACGCAGGCGTGGACCCGTCGCGCCCTCGAGCCGTTCCCGTCATCGACCCCCCAGAAGATCTTCAACCGCGCGTTGACCCGCTCCACCGCCGTCCGGCCGTCGTAACGATTCTCAAACCGCATCGTACCTCGCGACAGCGGCGGGAACCGCCGCAGGTCTTCCTCGCAGTCGATCCGCACCGACAGGCCGTACCGACAGGCCGTACTTCCTCCCATAGGATGGCGGCAGGGTCGACATCGCGACCGTGGGCTCGCGCCTGGCGGAGGCCGTCGAGCAAGGATTGGTCGGGCAGGGACGCCAAGGTCTCGCGGATGGTGCGCAGTTGCGGGGTATCTTATAGTTCGCCCCAAGCAAAGAGCGGGCATCTGGCGTGGATGAGCCTGGGAGGAATCGTGGCGGTCGGGGGGCGATGGTTCATCGAGACGATTCTCCCGGGGGACGGGGGCTGGGCGAAAAATCCAATGAAATCGGCAAGATCGCGAGCGGAGCAGGTCATATCGCAGAAACGGTGGGAGGTGGTTTTTCCAGGACCGTGGGCAACCCCCACAAAAGAAGGGCCCCTCGCACAACGCAACCGGCTCGCGTGATATGGCCCGGTATTTACCGGGACCAAGATTGTCGATAGGATGCCCGAGGTCTCCGGTAACGATCATGGAGGATCGCGATGAGATACCCAGTAGTTGCCGCATTCGCCCTGTTTGCCTCGACCGGTTGCTCCATGATCGACCGGATCGACACCGCGATGGAACGCCTGGGCACCGCCAACGAGCGGCTCGCGGAGGCGAATCAGCGGATCGCAGCGGCCGACGCGAAGCTCGCCGTCGCCACCCAGAAGCTCGATGCCGTCCAGGCCGGGCTGGATGAAACAAACCGGCAGATCGCCCTGACCAACGGCAACCTTGGCCAGGCGCTCACCAGGATCGACGCGACGAATTCGCTCCTTGCTCATACGGACGGGGCGATCGACAAGGCCAACGCCAAGATTGAGACGACCAACGGGAGCCTTGGGCGGGCGAACGCGGGGATCGACGCGACGAATCAGAATATCGGGCGAGCGAGTGGGATGATCGGCGAGACCAACAGGAAATTAGGGGTGGTCGATCAGGCCATCCAGAAGATCCCGGGGCTGCGTCAATGAGTCAGGCTCGCCGGGCCGCTCGATTCCGGGTCGGTCGGCCCATTGGATGGTCGCACGGTCGTGTCCTCCATCCTGGTCCCGACGTGCCCATTTCCCCGATAACCCGCCGACGTCCTCGGCGAGCGTCCCGGCCCGGCGTCTCGGTCATGAGGGCGGGTTTTTGTCATCCCGCGACCTCTCGCCGCCCTTTCTTGCGGACCCAGTTCAGCCACCGGAGCGAAGCGGCCTTCATCGTGGTCACGCCAAGGGCCATCAAGTCGCGAGCCTGACCAGGCCGACCCTCGGCCCGGAGCTTATCGGCGATCCGCCGAAATTCGGCCCTGGTCTCCCGCTCTTGGGCCGTCACACCGCCCCTCGGTTTTGCTTAACCAGCCCCGCGCCTGATCTTGGATCGACGACAAACGCCGCAACGCCAATCGACCACCCTGCGCGGCGAAGCCGGGCGAGCCCCTCGTCGATAAGCGGGATGTCATCCGGCATGATGGGCCTCATCGCGCGAGGGATGAGCCGATTGAGTTGGGCTCGATCCGCGAGAGAAGTTCCGACGGCGACTTCGCGATCCGGGACTTCGCCAGGTACCGACAACCCGCCGAATGATACTTCAGGCCGGTGACCGTGAGGTCCACGGTGGCCGACCCGTCATGCCCGATTCCGGGGCTCGGCGAAGTCCCGGGGCCCTGGTCACCTTGGTCGTCGTCGACCGCTCGACGGCCTCACCCGGCCCGATGCCCCACACCCCCAAACCGGCGGCCCTCGCCCTCTGCACGGCCTCGCGGAACTCCTCCATGGACCGGAAGGGGGACGCCGTCGAGGCGTGGCCGTATCTGCCCTCGAAGACTGGCTGGTTCGCGAGATGGCGTAAGGGCGACGGCCACCAGCAGGTTCCAATAGGTCGGATGACGGACGCACAATCGATCGGCTGGCGATCGGGAAGATTGACGGGCATCACCACCCGTGATAAAATTTCCTCGAGGTTGCGACACCTTCTCGGGGGGCGAACTAGGATCGACTGGTGCCCGAATTGGATGTTCCGCGTGCCGTGGTTGGTAGCCAGGCCACGTAAAAAGGCTACTACACTTTAGCTGCGAACACTTCTCGTGTTCCTCTCCGTCTGGCCGCCTGATCGGCCGGAGGACGTTTACCAGACCGAGCCTGTAGGTTGAAGTAGACGACGCCAAATCGGGATAAGCCGGGTCCGACTCCCTTGAGACCCGGACGAAAACTTCAGGGATAAGCCGAACAGAACCTTGTCCCCGGGGTCTGCTCGGTCGACAACAAAATGGGAGACTACGCACGTAGACGACTCTTCTGGAGGTACTCAGGACGCGAGTGCAATTCTCGCCGCCTCCATGACTCCCTCGGCAGGGTGTGCCCCGGCCGGATATCACACGATATCCGGCCGGGGCATTATTCTTGGGATTTCCCGGACCGGAGTTCGTTGATCCTCGGTCCCGACACGCAACCCAGGCGATCCTCTCGCGAGACTGACCCGCCTTTCCCTGGCACGGCCCACACGTCGCGGTGGGTTCCCGGCACTTGAAGGACAGTTACCCCGCCCGGCCGATGGCGGCGCTTCCGCCAGGGTCGGAGGAAACAGGCGCTCGATCGAATCGCCATGGATCGATCCGGTTCGGGACTTCACGACCGCATTTTCACCGGCTTGCCAGGACACTCGTGTTGAATCCCCAGGGTCTCCGACCGTCCGCCACGGTGTCGAGATACCATCGGACGATGAAGAGGTGGTCGGAACGGAGCGGGCAGAGGAGGCCCGCGTAGGAGGCCGGGCCGTCGACCCGGATGTTCTGGACTCCGGGCAGGGCGACCTCGCGACCGAACGCGCTCGGGCCGGGCGACCAGAAGTTCTCCACCCTCGGCGAGAGCGAACCGGCGGCAAGCCGCTCGAAGATCACCGAATGATAGAGCGTGGCGGGGTCGAGGAGCGTGAGCTGCGCCACCGGCCGGCCCCGCCCGAGGGCGAGGTCGCGGGCGGCCGAGGTGACGACCATCCCGCCGGCGCTGTGGCCGATGAGATGCGTCCGGCCCGGGTCGATCGCGCCGAACCAGAGGGCCGAGGCCAGCGCCTGTCCCTGGCGGACGGCGGCCTCGGCATTGGCCTTCGGGCTGATGTTATCGAACGTGGCGGCGTTCCAGTCCCACCCGAGCAGGTTGAATGGGGGGCCGCCCCGACGGTGGAACGATTCGGCGAACCGGTCGGCCATCGAGAAGCGAACAACACGCGGCATGGGGTTGAAGCCATGGACGAAAACCACGGTCGGCAGCGATCGGTCCGGAGGGTCGAACGGCCGGGACCCGATCGTATGATTGACCAGCACGCCCCGCGCGGGATCTCCCCCGCCCCGGATCAACCTCGTGTCGGGGGCGCCCGCGCAGAGGACCGCCGCCGTGAGCGTCATGGCGTACGCCGGGATCATGGTGTGGCCTCAATTGGATTTGCCAAGCTCGGTGCGGCCCGGAACGGCGTCGTTCGGGCAAGGACTTCTTCCTAGTCATCGGCCGGGCGAAGCCCGGGTCTTTAATCATCCGGTGCCCTGGGTCCGCGGATTGAGCGGTCCGTCGACGCTATACTCGGCGGCCGGGAGAGGGAGATATCGTCCCGGACCGGAAAGGCGGTTGCAACCTGCCCCGGCCGGCGGTCCCGCCCAGCGGCCCGATCCCGGTTGGTGGTCGTCGGGTCGGGTCCGTGTCCAGGGATCGACACTTCGAACCTCGATCCCGGCCGCGAGAAGGTCGATGCGATCATCGTTCGGATGAGTTAGGATCGTCACGTCCGTCGCCCTGCGGGGCTCCGTCGATGTCGGGGCCGACGTATGGCCGACGATCGAAGGCCGGCCGGTCGAGCTCCTCGGGATCGAGGGCCGGCCCCGGGACCTCGACCTCCGGGGCGTCCGCCATGGGCAACCAGAGCACGCCGCAACTGGAAACCATGTCTTCCTCGGCGGCCCGCCGCTGGGACGACGTTGCCGCGCGGTTCCGCAACGCCTGGATCGCAGGCCAGTCGCCCCGGATCGAGGATTATCTCGGGCAGGCCGAGGGCGCGGAGCGGTCGGCGTTGCTCCGCGACTTGCTCGAAATGGAGGTCTGGCACCTCGCGGGATTCGGCCCGGCGCCCGACCGGCTGAAATATCGCGAGCGGTTCGCCGATCACGCCAACATGGTCGACTCGATCTGGGCCGAGGCCGGGCTCGAATTGCCCGCGGGCCCGGTGGTGGTCAACTCCCCGGATGCCCCGACGGAGGACGTCCCGGCGCTGGCCGACGACAGCACGGCCGAGGTCGTCACGATCACTCGCCGGTCGCCGTGGGCCGACCACGACCCGGCCCTGATCCCGCGGCAGATCGGCCGGTATCGGGTCGAGACGATCCTGGGCGGGGGTGGGTTCGGCCGGGTCTACCTGGCCCTGGACGCGGATCTGGACCGTCGGGTGGCGATCAAGGTCGCCCGCCCGAGGCGGCACGGCCGGCCCGCCGACCCCGAGGCGCACCTGGCCGAGGCCCGGATGGTCGCCCAGCTCGATCACCCCGGGATCGCGCCCGTCTACGACGTGGGCCGGGCCGACGACGGCTCCGGCTTCATCGTTTCCCGGTACATCGAGGGGGGAGACCTGTCGCGGAAGATCCGGCGGAGCCGCCTGCCACCCGACGACTCGGCCGCCCTGATCGCTCTTGTCGCCGACGCGGCCGACCATGCCCACCGACACGGCCTGATCCACCGCGATATCAAGCCCCGGAACCTGCTCCTGAACGTCGAAGGCCGGCCCTTCCTGGCCGACTTCGGCTCGGCGATGCGCGAGGAAGACTTCGGCAAGGAGCCCGGTTATGTGGGCACGCCGTTCTACATGAGCCCGGAACAGGCGCGGGGAGAAGGCCACCTGGTCGACGCCCGGTCCGACATCTTCAGCATGGGCGTGGTCCTCTACGAGCTCCTGACCGGGTCCCGGCCATTCGAGGGGGCGAGCTGGCGCGAGACCTTCGCACTGATCCGCGGGCACGACCCGACCGGACCCCGGCGGGTCGACCCCGACATCCACCCCGAGCTGGAGCGGATCTGCCTTCGGGCGCTCGCGAAAAGGGCCCCGGACCGCCACGCGACCGCCTCGGAGCTGGCCGACGACCTCCGCCACTACCTCCAAGGCCCGGCCCGGTCGACGCCGGCCCCGTCGCCGCCCGCCCGGGTCGAGCCGAAGGGCCTTCGGTCGTTCGGGGCCGAGGACGCCGAGGCCTACCTCCGCCTCCTCCCGGGCCCGAGGGACCGCGACGGGCTCCCCGTTGCCCTGGGCTCCTGGCTCCGCCGGATCGCCGGGCCCGCCGGCGGCGACCCGCTCCGGATCGGCCTGGTGTATGGCCCTTCGGGCTCGGGCAAGTCGTCGTTCGTCAAGGCCGGGGTCATCCCCCGCCTGCCCGGGGGGATCGTCCCGATCCTGGTCGAGGCCACGCCCGGCGGGACGGGCGAGCGGCTGGCCGCCATGGTCCGCAGGCGATTCCCGGGCCTCCCGGCCGACGCCGGCCTGGCCGGGCTCCTCGGCTCGATCCGGGAGGGGGAAGGGCCTCCCGAGGGCGACCGGGTCCTGATCGTCCTCGACCAGTTCGAGCAGCACCTGCACGCCCGAGGCGGCCCGGGCGACGACCCGCTGGTCATGGCCCTCCGGCAATGCGACGGCCGCCGGCTCCGATGCCTCCTGATCGTCCGCGACGATTTCTGGACCTCGACGACCCTGTTCCTCAAGGAACTCGACGCCCGCCTCGTCGAGGGCCAGAACGGCGCGGCCGTCGACCTCTTCGACGCCGACCATGCCCGATGCGTCCTGGAGGAATTCGGCCGGGCCTTCGGGGCGATCCCGCCTCGCCCGGCGGCCCTCTCGGCCGACCAGGGCGAATTCATCGACGGGGCGATCGCCGACCTGTCTTCCGGCGGGAAGGTGATCCCCGTCCAGCTCAGCCTGTTCGCCGAGATGGTGAAGCGGAAGGCCTGGACGCCCGACACCCTGAGATCGGTCGGCGGGGCCCGGGGGATCGGCCTGGCCTTCCTGGAGGAGTCGTTCGGCCTCGCCTCGGCCGCCCCCGGCGTGCTGCCGCACCGGAAGGCCGCCCGGGCCGTCCTGGAGGCGCTCCTGCCGGCCAACGGGGCCGACATCAAGGGGGCGACGCGGACCCGGTCGGACCTGGTCGGGATCGCCGGGCTGGCCGACCGGCCCGAGGAATTCGCCGGGCTGGAGCGGATCCTCGACCGTCAGCTCCGGCTCATCACCCCGGTCGACCCCCACGCCCGGGGCGACGAGGCGGGCGAGACGAGCTACCAGCTCGCCCACGACTACCTCATCCCCTCGATCCGCGGATGGCTGGCGATCGAGGACCGGCGGACCCGTCGCGGCCGGGCCCGGATCCGCCTCTCCGAACGGGCCTCGCTCTGGAACGCCCGGAATGAGCGTCGGCAACTCCCCAGCTTCCTGGAGTGGCTCAATATCCGGCTCCTGACCCGGTCGTCCGGCTGGGACGAGCGCGAGGCCGCGATGATGCGCGTGGCCGGGCGGCATCATGCGAACCGGTCGGCCGCCGTCCTGCTGGCGTTGGCGTGCGTCGCCGCCCTCGCCCATGTCGTCCACGCCGCCTTCCGATCGAGGGCCTTGCTGGAAGGGCTGGAGACGGCCGACACCGCCGAGGCCCCCCGGATCATCGGCCAGATGGCCCCCTACCGGTTTTTTCTCGACCAGGGCCTGCGCGAGGCCCTCCAGGATTCCGGGCCCGGGTCGAAGAAGGCGCTCCATGCCCGGCTCGCGCTCCTCCCCGTCGACCCGAGCCAGGCCCTCCCGCTCGCCGAGCGATTGCTCGATTCCGACCCGGTGGTAGTCCGGGTGATCCTCGGGGCGCTGGGCAGCCCCTCGCCGGAGATCCGATCGCGGTTCTGGAGAATCCTGGCCGACCGCGACGCTCCCCGGGGCCGGAAGGTCCGAGCCGCCTGCGCCCTCGCCGCGGCCAACCCGGTCGATCCCCGATGGGGGTCGGCCTCGGCCGACGTCGTCGACGCGATGACGGCCGAGGACCTGTTCTCGCTCGTGCACTGGACCGACCTGCTCCGCCCGATCCGGTCGAGCCTGATCCCGGGACTGAAGTCGACCTTCCTGACGCGGGCTTCCGACTCCAAAGGGCAGATCGCCGCGACGCTGCTCGGCGAATACGCCTCGGGTCGGCCCGACCTGATCTGTGAGCTGATCCAGATCGCCGAGCCCGGCCAGCTCGGAGCCCTGGCGACCAGGCTGGCGGCCCAGGACGGCCCGGCCACCCACGCGATCGCCGACGCCCTGGAAGCGATCATCCGATCCGCCGACCCGGACGGGGCGGGACCCGGGCCGCCCGGGCCGGCAACGATCCCGGAGGCCGAACGCGACCGGGTCGCGTCCCGGATGGCCAACGCGGCGGTGGCGCTCCGGATCCTCGGCCGCCACGACTCCTGGTCGCTCCTCAGGGCGGGCGCCGACCCCCGGTTGCGGACCTATCAGATCCTCCGGATGGGCCGAGCCGGCTTCGATCCGGGCGAATCGGCCCGCCGCCTCCATTCCGAGGCCGAGCCGACGGTCCGCCAGGCCATCATCCTCAGCCTGGGATTGTATCGCCACGACCTGCTCCCGGAAGCGAAGCGCGAGTCGATGTCATCGGAATTGATCCGGATGTATCGTGACGACCCCGACCCGGGCGTCCACGCGGCGATCGACTGGCTCTTGACCCGGTGGGGCCTGGAAGCTCGGCTCCGGCCGACCATCGACGAACTGGCCGGGATCGGCCTCGGGACGGCGGCCCGCCGGTGGTACGTCGCCCCCGACGGCGGGACGATGGTCATCGTCCCCGGGCCGACGGAGTTCGCGATGGGCTCGACGGTCACCGAGCTCTATCGTCAGGACAACGAGGTCCCCCACCGCCGGAAGATCGCTCGGACCTTCGCGATCGGGTCCAAGGAGGTGACGGTCCGGCAATACCTCGAATTCTTCCCCGAGCACGAATATTCCCGGGAGAATTCCCCGACCCCCGACTGCCCGATCAACCGGGTCTCCTGGTTCGACGCGGCCCGGTATTGCCGGAGGCTCAGCGAGCGGGAGCACATCGCGAAAGACCAGATGTGCTACCCCCCGGTCGAGGAGATCCATTCCGGGATGACCATGATCCCGGGATACCTGAACCGGACCGGCTACCGGATCCCCGCCGAGGCCGAGTGGGAGGTCTCCGCCCGGGCGGGTTCCGCGACCCCCCGGTTCTACGGGTTCGACCACGACCCGGACGTGATCAACTTCTTCTCCTGGAATGTCCTCAATTCCGGGGACCGGATGCACCCGGTCGGCAGGACGCTCCCCAGCCCCCTCGGGCTGTTCGACGTCCTGGGGAATGCGTATGACCGATGCCACGACCTGTTCCAGGACTATCCCCCCGCGGGCAAGATGCCGACGCCCGACGAGGAAGTCCCCGGCGAGGTCGTCGATCACCATCAGAAACGCGTGATCCGGGGCGGTGCCTTCCATCGGGGGACCGAGCTGATCCGCTCCGCCGCCCGGCACTATGACGCGGCCGGAGATCCGAACGAGCGCGTCGGATTCCGGGTCGCCCGGACCCTGCCTTGACCTTTCGAGCACCCCGAAACCCACCGACACCACGACCCCGAGGCGAACGATGTCCGACCCCTCCCCGTCCCAGATCCCGCCGGACGACGATCAGGATGCCGAGCCGGATGATGATCAAATTACCAGCTCGGGCAGCAGGCCGACGGGCGGCATCGCCATCTGGTCCTGGGACATCGCGATTGCGCTCTGGAACCTGGTCGAGGACAAATCGGAACCGGGGTACGAGCCGGGGAGCGGGCCGACCGGGCCGGGCCGGTTCCAGGGTCAGACCGTCCGGTGGGCGTCGGTCCCGGGTAAAGGCCAGACCGCGCCCTGACGGCCGGTCGAACGTCCCACCCCCGACCCTCGATGACGGACCTTCCCGGATGCCATCGTCTCCGCCGATCGACGTCGATTCGTGCCCCCATCGGCGGGCCATCCCGGGCCCGCCCGGGGACGCCGAATGCGGGCTCCTCGTGGCGATCTCGGGCGTCGACGGCCCCCTCGCCCGGGTCGGCCGGGACGCCTGCGAGGCCTGCTGCGAGCAGATCCCGCCGACGTCCGGGGACCTCAACCCCACCGTCGCCTCGCTCCTCCACGGGCTGGCCGGGCGCGTCATCCAGGCGGGGGGCGTGCCCGGCTGTCCGGCCGGGCGGGCCCGGGAGTTGGCCCGGCGGGCGGAGGCGGACCTGGGCCTCGGTTGGGACGGGCCGGCGGTGGGACCGACCGACCGGCGCGATCCGGTGAGTCGGGTCCGGGTCGGGCTGATCGGCTGGAACACGCCGACGGGGCTCGGGCATCTCAACCGCGACCTGGCCCGCCACCTCCCGGCCGATCGATGGCTGATCCCGGCCCACCCCGTCTTCCGGGAGCTGTCCGAGGAGCCCCCCTGCCCGACCCTGCGTCGGACCCGCCCTGACGACCTCCGCGACTTCCTCGACGGGATCGACTGCCTCCTGTTCTGCGAGCGTCCTTATGTGCCCGGGATCGTCCCGATGGCCCGGTCCATGGGGGTCCGCGTCGCCTGCGTCCCGATGTGGGAATTCCTCGACGAGCTCGCCCCCTGGGTCCGGTTGGTCGACCGGATGATCTGCCCGACGCTCCACTGCCGCGACTTCGCGATCCGGCTCCGGGAGCGGCTCGGCCTCTCCTGGGACGTGGAGCACCTGCCCTGGCCGATCGACCTGGCCCGGTTCCCGTTCCGGCGCCGGGACCGTTGCGATCGGTTCCTGTTCGTCAACGGGACGGGCGGCGCCCGCGGGATCGACGCCGGCCGGGCGACCTGGGATGGGCGGAAGGGCGTGGGAGTCGTCGCCGAGGCCGCCCGTCGGGCCCCCTCGGTCCCGATCCTGGTCCGGTCGCAGACGGCGGACCTGCCGCCCTTCCCGCCCAGCGTGGAGGTCCGGATCGGCGACCCCGAGGACCCGGCCGACCTCTACGCCGAGGGGGACGTATGCATCCAGCCCAGCCGATGGGAAGGGCTGGGCCTGCCGATGCTCGAATGCCAGGCGAGCGGGCTCCCGCTGATCACCGCCGACGCCCCGCCCATGACCGAGCACCGGCCGATCCGGCGGCTCCGGTCGACCGCCTCGGGCGTCCGGCTCGGCGGCCTCCGCCCGATCCCCGCACATCAGGTCGACCCGGCCGATCTGGCGCGGGCGATGGTCGGGCTCCTCGGGTCGGACGTCGCCCGGTCGAGCGTCGAGGCGCGTCGATTCGTCGAGACGTCGCATGACTGGGCCTCGGCCGGCCCGAGGCTCCGACAACTCCTTTAAGCTTCCCAGGGCTAAAGCACCTGGGATTTCCGGTCAAGCTGTGAGGCTTACCAGTCCTGTGGCCAGCTTAGATTTGGCCAGAGCCGAGATATTCTCGGCGGCGTTCCGGTCAGCATGGGCTTGATGGCCGCATGCCTTGCAGGCGAATTCCGACTGGCTTTTGCGATTGGACTTCTCGCAATGACCACATCGATTGCATGTCCGACTCGTATTCCGAGGATCGACGTATACCACGCCGATCCCGGCGAGTCGGGCCTTGTATCCGATGAATGCGCCAAGTTGAGCGAACCCCCATCCGCCGAGCCGATTCCTTGCGTCTCCGCACCGAGCCGTGACCCTGAGACGGATGTCTTTCAGGTCTTCCAGGGCGATTCCTCGCCCCGTGCGCTTGGCGGATTCGACGATGTTCTTCGATATGACGTGATTCTGATGTTTCTTGAACCGGGCCTCCTTGCCGGACACCCGCTCCAGTTTCTTCTTCGCGCCTCTAGTTCCCTTGCGTTGCAACCTCCTGCGTTGGAGGTTGTGCTTTCGCCTCACGTCATCGACGGCTTTCCCGGAATGCTGGTTGCCGTCGCTGTCCGTGGCTATGGCGGCGATCCCCAGATCAACCCCGATGAAATCCGTCGGCGGGATCGGCGATCCTTCGGGTACGTCTACCGTGACGATCAAGAACCACTTGCCGTCCTTCCTCAGCACGAGATCGCATTGTCCCTTGGCCTGTCCGATCCGGTCGCGTTGGTATTTGCCGAGAATAAACGGGACCACGATCCGGCCTTCGAGAGTGAGCAGGGAGACACGATCGATCCCCTTGAATCCCATCGTCCGGCAGTCATAAGCGATAGCAGCATGCTTGCGGAACGAGACCCTGATGGACTTGTCCCGTTTGTAGGCGTCCGACACCGCCTTGATCGCCAGCTGGGCCTGCTGCGAGGACAGTCCAAACTTCTCCCGGGCCTCATGATAGGCGAGTTTCCGAAGTTCGAAGACGTTGGCGGTCCTGTGCTCGAAGGCCACCCCCGCGATCCAGTTGGCGGCCGTATTGGTCCGCTCGACGGTCGCCCGGAGTTTCGCCGATTGCTCGGCATCGGGGATCAACTGGATCTGGACGACAAGTTTCATATCTGCTATATACAGATTTATGCTATTGGCGTCAAGGTTAAAGCGACCAACACGCATTCCTCCCACGGCTGAAGCCCGTGGGGTTCCTGCTATTCCTCTCTGACCCGAGCCGAGCCGCACGATTATGACCCGGGACGACCCGATCGACCGATGCCGATACCGAGCGAGGGCCCGGGGCGAGGGCCCCGGGCAGGTCGCCGAGTGTCGGCTCCTCGTCGAGGTCACCGGGCTGGTCGACCCCGGCCTCTGCGAGGTCGGCCGCGACGCCTGCGAATACTGCTGCCGGGCGATGACGCCCAGCCCGGCCGGGCTGAACCCGGTGGTCGCCTCGCTCCTCCACGGGATCGCGCGGCGGGTGATCGAGCGGGGAGGCGCGGACGGCTGCCCGGCGGGGCGGGCGGACGCACTCCGGCTCCGCGCCGAGGCCCTGCTCGACCACGACCCGGGCGAGGCCGACGCCCCGTACCGGCCGGCCCGCTCCGACCTCCCTTGCCACTACCTCGGCGGCCCGATCGGGATTCGCCACGAGCGGTCCGGGGGCCAGGTCGGGCCGGTCGTCGTATCCCGATGCCACCACCCCGACCACGCCGAGGCGACGGAGTCGGATTGCGCGAACTGCCTCGACTGGGCCGATCGGCCGGCGCTGGACCGCGACCCCGGCGGGCGTTTTCTGCCCATCCCCGCGACGCGATCCGGGCCGGAGGTCCGGTCCTGGTCGGTGGGAGTGACCACCTCGCCCCGCCGACGCCCGACCCTGGAGTGGACGCTCGACGGGCTCAGGAGGGCCGGGTGGGGGTCGCCCCACCTGTTCGTCGACGGCCCGGCGACGATCCCGATCCGTCACGGCGATTGCCCGGTGACCCATCGCGAGCCCAGGGTCGGGGCCTGGCCCAACTTCTTCCTGGGGCTCGCCGAGCTGGTGATGCGCGACCCGGAGGCCGACGCCTATCTGATGGTGCAGGACGACGTCGCGTTCTTCGACGGGGTCCGGCTCCGCGACTATCTCGAGTCGATCCTCTGGCCGGGCGACCGGCCGGGCCCGGTGTCGCTGTTCAGCTCGGAGGCCGACGCCGGGCCGTCGACCGGATGGTCCCGGCGCGAGAATCCCTGGTTCCTCGGGGCCCAGGCGATGATCTTCCCGGCCGGGTCGGCCCGGCGGTTCCTGGTCGACGAGGCGGTCGCCCGGCACCGGTCCACCGGCCCCAACGGCGGGCTGGCGAACGTCGACACGGTCATCGGCGCCTGGGGCTTCCGCGAGGGGACGCCGGTGAGCTTCCCGACGCCGAGCCTCTGCCGCCACGTCGGCCATTCGAGCACGATCTGGGATGGGGCGAAGGTCGAAGGGGTCCGCAAGGAGGGCCCCTTCGTCGGGGACCTCATCGGCCCGGCCGTACCCGGTCCGGGGCCTGGCAGGGCCTTCGACGAGTCGGCCTTCCCGGTCGTGGGGTGCGATCCCGAGGTCTACCGCGCATCGGTCGACCGGGGGACGGCCCGGATGCGCGAGCGGTCGGTCGTGATCTGCGGCCTCTGCCGCGACGTCCTCAGGACGCTGCCCGACCTGGCCGCCCGCGTCGAGCGGCTCGGCGCCATGTTCGGCGAATATCGCGTGGTCCTCTACGAGAACGATTCGATCGACGGGACCGCGGCCTTCCTCCGCGGCTGGTCGGAGGCCAACCCGGCCGTCCGGGCGATCTCCGAGCGTCGGGGGCGGCGTCGGTTCCCGCAGGTGGCCAGCCCCGAACGCGCCGCCGAGCTCGCTTCCTGCCGGAACGTGTATCGCGAGCACCTCCGCGCCCATCTTGCCCACTTCGACCACGTTATCGTGGTCGACACCGACCTGGAAGGCGGCTGGAGTTTCGATGGCCTGGCGCACACCTTCGGGCAGGACGGGTGGGACTTCGTGGGCTCCAACGGGCTGCTCGTGGGGAGATCGCCGCCGATCTATTTCGACACATGGGCCCATCGCGAGGAGGTCACGGAGGCGCCCGGGGCCCGCCGGGGCCGTTTCCGCCCGCCGGGCCGAGGCGAGCCCCTCCGACCGGTCCGGTCCTGCTTCGGCGGGCTGGGCGTCTACCGGATGGCCTGCCTGGAGGCCCCCTACGGCGGGGACGACTGCGAGCACGTCGTGCTCCATCGGAACATGCGCGCGATGGGCTTCGATCGGCTCTTCCTCAACCCGAGCCAGGTCGTCCTCTACGACCGGCCGCCGTGATCCCATCCCCCTTCAGTCGGAGAACGGCCGGGAGGGGACGTCCACGTCGCCCGCCCAGTGTCGGAGGTGGTGATGTTCGCGATACCACTCGACGTCACGCCCCCCGAGCGAGGAGACCAGCCCGATGTTCTGCGACCGCGACAGCTCGGGGTAGGCTTCCAGGCATCGCGGGGTCGTCCCCCCCGAGCAGTGGGCGGCGTTCAACCGGACGTCCCAGCTCGTCCGGCTCGCGTGCAAGGTGCCGCTGAACGTCTCCCAGCGATCCCGCCAGGTCGCCCAGCCCCAGGGATGGAACCAGCGACGGAGCCGGACCCGATGGTAATCACCGGGCGGCGCCGGGTCGGCCAACCGGTTGTACCCGGTGACCGAGAAGACCCGGGCGTCGTCCGCATACCGGGCCCCGGACCACTCGAAGAACGTCAGGGCATCCCGCGCCAGGACGATATCATCCTCGACATGGATCACGAACCCCGAAAAGGCGAAGCCGTCGAGCAGCGCATTCTCGGTATTTCCGTTGACCCCGAGCCGTGCGCGATTCATCGTCGGCAGCGACTCGGCGAAGTCGATCGATTCGACCTGGGCGCGGACGGCCTCGTTGCCCGGCTCGACATGGGGCAGGATCAGGTAATTTGCAATCCCCCGACATTCTCGGAGCGCATCGAGGCACCGCCTCGTATAATCGGGCCGGTTCCAGAGGCAAATCGTGATGACCCGGCGACAGTCCATCGCGCCTTCCCAAATCCGGCCGACGCGTCGACGGCCTCGATCCCGCATCGGGCCGGGAATCGTCGGCGGATGACCATCACGCGGGGCGGATCGTGTCCGATGACGAGGATCGACCGGCTCGGAATTCCCGGTCAAATCCCGCCGTCGAGGTCCGGGCCGCCGGCGGCCTCATCCGGCCGACCGGGCGTGCGTCTCGACCCGCACCCGGAGGTTGGCGAGCCATCGCGAAAGTTCATCCGACGTATACGGCCGGCCGTCCTGCTCGACGCTCGCGATGGCACGGAGCAACTCGCGGGAATCCTGCGGATCGGGCGGCGAATTCAGGGCCCGACGGGCCCGAGAGGCCAGCGTCCTCACCGACCGGGCGAGGCTCGCACCATCGCACGTTGCTGCGGCTTCCTTCAACATGACACTCTCCCGGACCTCGCCACGCATCGGCCCGCGATTCGTCGCGGGCCGTCGGGCGACATGCCTTTCAGACTGGACATGGGGCTCGAAAATGTCAATCCAACCTCCGACATCATAACGGTCAAGTTTATCATTGATTAGGTAAGGCGGGTCCGAATTTCTCGATCGGTTGGGGCGTGGGTTGGGTAGGATGGAGGGTCCGTCCGGCGGTTATTGGCGGGGCGGCATTCATCATACACGCCCGCGAATCTCCGCCTAGCTGGACCTGACTTGAATCCCGAGAGCCGTTGCTCCGGGTCAATCTACGACATCGCCCGATTTGATTGCCCTTCCTTGACGCAACATGGACCCTCAGATCCCGTTGCGTCAGGATTTTGTCGTGCGAACCGCCCTCGGATCCCCGAATCCCCGATCGGACACGCGGAGAAAAATAAACAGATTCAGGGTATTTTGCTTGCACGGCAGCAATCAACCATCATACCATGACTTTTCTTTGCCCCGCTGCCTCTGAAGAGATGACGCGGACATCGATCGGATCCGGACGGATCGAGCCACGGGGAGACGGGCCAGTTTCCCGTGAGCATCAGAGTTTTTTGACAAGCGAGATCGTGCTGTTAGACTGGCTTCTATAATCTGCCCACTTTACACAGAACTCCTTCCTTCCACATGCAATCTGGACGGTCGGTCCTCCCATCTGTCGCCCGTCCTCCCCTGGAGAGCTCCCGATGAAGACGAGACGAGGCCATGCCGGTCGGGGACTCGATCGGAAAGCACGCCCCAAGGCGCGTCCGAATCTGGAGCGGATGGAGGATCGGCTGCTGATGACGGTCTTCGTCGTCACCAGCAACTCCGACAACGCCGCCGCCACCGCGGGGGACGGGACGCTCCGGGGTGAAATCCTGGAGTCCAACGCCAGCACGACGCAGCTGCCCAACATCCTCCAGTTCAACCTGCCCCCGGGCCAGCAGCAGATCCAGCCGGTGGCCTCCTTGCCGCCGATCACCCAGCCGGTGACGATCGACGGGACGACCCAGCCCGGCTTCTCGAAGACCAACCCCAGGCCCCTGATCGAGATCAACGGGTCGAGCCCCCTGCTCGGGGCGGGCCCTGGCCTGGTGGCGAGCACCGGCGGGGTGAACATCATTGCGCTCACGATTGACAAGTTCAACGGTGATGGGATCCAGCTCAACGGGGGCTCGGGCAAGGTCCAGGGCTGTTACATCGGCCTGACCCCGATGGGGACGGTGCTTTCCAAGAACACCGGCACCGGGATCAAGGTCGCCTCGGCGGGCAATACCATCGGCGGCGTGATCGACGCGACCACCCTGTTCCAGCGCAACGTGATCTCGGGGAACAACGTCGGGATCCTGATCTCCGGCGGCGGCGCGGGCAACAACGTCGTCGAGGGGAACTTCATCGGGACCGACGCCACCGGCCTGAGCAAGCTGGGCGAGACGTTCGATGGCATCGACGTGAATACCGCCAAGAACACCATCGGCGGCGTCACGACGATCCTCAACGGCGCGATCGCCGGTGCGGGCAATGTCCTTGACGGCGGATTCGCCGGCATCAACGTCTCCACCTTCGCCTCGGGCCAGGCCGACGGCAATGTCATCCAGGGCAATTTCATCGGCGTGGACAAGACGGGCAACGGCGGCCTGGGCAACGTCTTCGACGGGATCGATCTGATCAACACCCGGATGACCCGGATCGGCGGGAACAACCCCGGCGAGGGCAACGTCATCTCGGACAACGGCTTCAACGGGATCCAGCTCTCCGACGCGAAGTCCTTCGGAAACCGGATCCAGGGCAACACCATCGGGACCGGCCTGAATCAGGTGACGCCGCTCGGCAACGGTTCCAACGGGATCTACATCAACGGGGTGAGCGGCACGACGATTGGCGGCACCGTGCTCTCGGGCAGCGACCCCTCGTTCGGCAACATCATCGCCTACAGCGGGCGGACCTTCGGCATGACTTCCGACGGCGTCCTGGTCAACCAGGGGACCAGCAACGGGATCCTGTCCAACCGGATCTTCAACAGCAGCAACCTGGGGATCGCCCTGACCAACGGCGGCAACCAGGGGACACCCGCCCCGACCCTGAAGTCCGTCCAGTCGGGCGCCGCCCAGACCCGGATCATCGGGACCTTCGCCGGCAACCCGAGCACCGCGTATCGCCTCCAGTTCTTCTCCAACACGACCCCCAACCCGATGGGCGGCGAGGGTCAGCAATTCCTCGGCGACCTGGACGTGATGACCAACTCCAGCGGCGTCGCCGATTTCAGCACCGTGCTCATGCAAGGCGTGCCGGTGGGGAATTATGTCAGCTCCACCGCGACCCAGGGCGTGCTCAATCTCAACAATACCTCGCAATTCGGGCCCGACGTCCAGGCGACCCAGGCCCAGGTGACCGACCTGGCCGTGACCTCGCAACTCCCCAAGGATTCGACCGGCGCGACGATCCCGCCGGCCCTGAACCAGCCCTACACGTTCACCGTCACCGCGACCAACAACGGCCCCAATGCCGCGACCGGGGTGGTCGTCACCGATACCCTGCCCACCGACGCGACCTTCGTGTCGTCCACCGGAGGGACGGTCTCGGGGGGCACCCTGACCGACGACATCGGGTCGTTGGCGTCCGGGGCGAGCGTCACGATCTCGATCACCGTCCGGCCCAATACCGTCTCGGGCACGTTCAGCAACACGGCGACCATCAACGGCGACCAGCTCGACGTCAACCTGTCCAACAACACCACCACCACGCCCCCGGCGACCGTGGTGAGCAACGCCGACCTTTCCGTGGGCCTCACCGTGAGCCAGAACCCGGCGCCGGTCGGGTCCCCGATCACCTTCACCCTGGTCCTGGGGAACAACGGGCCGAGCACCGCCAATAATGTCATGGCGACCGTCAACCTGCCGTCCACCCTGACGGACGTGGTGGTCACCCCGGACCAGGGCTCGTTCACCCTCGACGCCAATAACGTCCTGACCATCAACTCGGGGACGATCCCGGCCAGCACCAACAGCACGATCACGATCATGGGGACCCCGTCGGCGACCGGCCCGACCACCACCACGGCGAGCGTCACGTCCACGTTGTTCGACCCGAACATGGCGAACAACATGGTCAGCCTGCCCGTGACCATCGCCAACGCGGCCGACCTGGGGATCACCGTCTCCGGCTCGCCCAACCCCGTCCTGATCGGCCAGAGCCTGGTTTATACCATTGTCGTGACCAACAACGGGCCCTCCACGGCCACGCAACCGGTCGTCCTCGACACCCTGCCGACGTCCGTCAACTTCGACGCCGCCAACTCGAATGCAGGTCCCAACGGGGTCCTCTCGTCCGGCAACGGGACCGTCACCGCCACACTCCAGCCGATCGCCGCCGGCGCGTCGGACACGATCACGATCGCGGTCACGCCCACGGTCTCCGGCCAGGTGACGAACACGGTGATCGTCGGCGATCCCTCGGCGGCCAACCCGGCCGAGATCGACCCCGACACCTCCAATAACACGGCCACGACCACGACCCAGGTCAGTCCCGCCGACCTGGCCGTCGTGATCAACAACCCGACCGACCCCCTCCTGATCGGGGTCCAGGCCGCGTTCCAGGTCGTCATCACCAACAACGGCCCGGCCACCGCCACAAACGTCATCCTCAACGATAAATTCGGGCCGGGCGCGACGATCGTCAGCACCTCGGCCGGGACCATCAAGCCTTCGGCCGCGGGCGACTCGATCTCGGCGAACCTCGGCAGCCTGGCCAGCGGGGCCTCCACCACGGTCACGATCCTGGTCAACCCCTCGCGATCCGGGACCCTGACCGATTCGGCCACGATCTCCGCCATCGAATTCGACCCCGAGACCGGCAACAACACCTCCAGTTCGACCAACCTCGTCAGCCCGGTCGACCTGGCGGTCACCACGGCCGGCTCGCCCACGTCGTTGCTCTTCGGAGGGGTGGCCACCTACGTCATCACGGTGACCAACAACGGGCCGGCGACGGCGACCAATGTCATCTTCAACGACCTCCTGCCCGACGGGGCGACCCTGGAAGGGGCGACGTCCAGCCAGGGGGCCGTCGCCCCCGCCTCGGATACGACCGTGACGGGCAACCTCGGGTCGCTGGCCCCCGGGGCATCGGCCACGGTCACGATCGCGGTGACCCCGGCCTTCCTGGGAACGGTCACCAACACGGCGAGCGTGACGTCCGACGATTTCGACACCAACACGGCTAACAACACCGCCTCGGCATCGATCAACGTCTTCGACCAGCCGGGAACGATCCAGTTCGACTCGCCGCTGGCGATCGTCGCCGAGAGCGGCGGGTCGGTCACGCTGACCCTGAACCGGGTGGGCGGGACGCTGGGGACCGTCTCGGTCGACTACGCCACGTCGAACTTCACCGCGGTGGCCGGCACCAACTTCACGGCCAGCAGCGGGACCGTCACCTTCTTCCCGGGCCAGACCACCGCGACGATCACCATCCCGATCACCGACGTCTTCCTGTTCGGCGGCAGCGACGCGTTCTTCGTGACCCTGAGCAACCCGGGCGGCGGGGCGACCCTGGGGCCGGACAACGTCAGCGCCGTGCTCATCGCCAACACCGACATCGACCCCGTCGCGCCGGCCGTGATCGGCTTCGCCGCGATCCCCAACGGTAGTTCAATCAACGGGTTCGTGATCACCTTCAACAAGCCGCTCGACCCGGCCCGCGCCTCGCTGGCGAGCAACTATCAGGTCTTCCTGTCCAACCGCGACTCCGGGGGCAAGGGCGAGACCCCGATCCCCCTCTCGGCGGCGTTCTACAACCCCGCCAACAACACGGTCACGCTGATCCCGCCGTCGCCGCTCCCGGGCAACCGGTTCTATCACGTGATCGTCAACGGCTCGTTCGGCCAGGCCATCACCTCGGTTTCGGGGATCCCCCTGGCCGGCGGCGCCGGCCCGAACTCCAATTACGACGTCTTCTTCGGCCAGGGGACCTCGCTCCGCTACGCCGACTCGCACCAGAACGCCGTCACCATCGACCTCAAGGGCGGCGGGCTCCTCCGGATCTTCCGCGCGGCCAACGGCGACGCCTCGGTGATCGACCTGGTCGGGATCAACCCGGGCAAGAGCAAACTCTCCGGCTCGGTCAAGAAGCTCACCCGGCGTGCGAGCGGCCAGACGACCATCGGCGCGATCAACGGCTTCGGCCGCTTCGGCCAGGTCAAGAGTTCGCTCACGACCCCCAGCTTCTTCGTCGTCTCGGCCCCGGTCCAGGCCGCCGCGATCGGATCCGCCGACTCCCTCCGGGCGGCCTCGATCGTCGGGCCCGGCGTGACCGTGGGCCGGAAGACGCCCCGGGGCCTGTTCGGGGTCCGCTGACCGGCCGGATCGGCCCGGGGATCGTCGAGATGTCGGCCGTCGGCCGGGGAGGTTTACCCCTCACCCGGCCGCCGGCCGCCTTGCTCGATTTCTGTCATTCCGGGTCGAGGGCCCGGAGTTCCTCGGGGATGAACCGGCCGTCGACCCGGATCGGGACCCCGTCGAAGGCGATCGTCCCCCCGCCATAGTCGAGGCGCTGGATCTGGACGAGGTCCCAGTGGACCTTGGACCGGTTGCCGTTGTCGGCCTCGTCGTAGGCGTTGCCGGGGGTGAGGTGGAAGCTCCCGGCGATCTTCTCATCGAACAGAATGTCGCGCATCGGGTGGAGGATCCGCGGGTTGCAGCCGATCGACCATTCGCCCACGTAGGATGCCCCCTCGTCGGAGTCGAAAATCCTCCGGAGTTTCTTGACGTCGCCGCCCGAGCAATCCGCCCCGACGATCTTCCCCGCGCGGAATTCGAGCCGGACGCCGTCGAACGACGTCCCCTGGTAGACTGTCGGCGTGTTGAAGCGGACCTTCCCCTCGACCGAGTCGCGGACCGGGGCGGTGAAGACCTCGCCGTCGGGGATGTTCATCTCTCCCGAGCAGGGGACGACCGGGATCCCCGCGATCGAGAACCGGAGGTCGGTATCCGGCCCGGTGATCTGGACCTCCCGGGCCGCCTCCATCCGCCCGACCAGCGGGGCCAGGGCCCGGGATAGCCTCGGGTAGTCGAGGTTGCACACGTCGAAATAGAAGTCCTCGAACGCCTCGGTGCTCATCCCGGCCTGCTGTGCCATGCTCGGGTTGGGCAGCCTGAGGACGCACCACCGGGTCCGTCGGATCCGCCAGTCCATGTGGACCGGCTTGAAGACATGAGTATTGAACAGGTTCATCTTCTCGGGAGGGACGTCGGACATCTCGTTGATGTTCCGGGCCCCCCGGAGGCCAATGTACGCCTGGACCCGTTCCATCCGATGCCGTTCGCACTCGCCGATCAGTCGCATCTGGGCTTCCGAGGCGTTCCGGATCAGCTCGCGGGTGATCCGGGTGTCTCGGGTCTCGACCAGGGGATAGGCCCCCCGACGGGCGGCCTTCTGCACCAGGAGGCGAGGGAGAGTCGTCTCGTCCAGGTCGAAGCACTCGACCAGCAACGACTCGCCGGCCGCCAATCGCGTCGAGTGGGAGATGAGGATCTCGGCCAGATGATCCCATCGCGGGTCGGGCATGGCGGGCTCGCGGTGAGAAATACGGGGACGGCGGACCGGCCGACGATTATCCGAGATCGCCGCGCCCGGCACAACCGACCGGGCTATTCCGCCGGGTTCGGGGAAAAACACGGATAAAGGAAGCCTCAAAATCCGGAATATCAAGGACGGACGCCGGACCTCCCCCGGATCGCACTGAAGCTCGAAAGGACCGCAACCATGTCGACCTCCGAAGCCCGAATGATCGCGAACCGGAACAACGCCGCACGCTCGACCGGGCCCAGGACCGAGGAGGGCAAGGCCGCCTCCCGGGCCAACGCCCTCAAGCACGGCCTGACCGGCGCCGGGGTGGTCCTGCCCGAGGCCGACGCCGCCGAGGTCGACCGGCGGGCGGTCACCTTCGCCGCCGAGCTGAACGCCACCGGCGACGTCGGCCACGCCCTGGCCCGCCGGGCCGCGCTCAACTCGGTCCGGATGGAGCGCGGGGCCGACCAGCAAACCGCCGCGCTGGCCGAGCACGTCCGCCGGGCCGAGGCCGACTTCGTCCCGCCCGAAGGCGTCTCCGCGGACGAGGCCGACCGACTCCGGGCCGAGGCGGTCCGCCGGGCGATGTTCGACCCGTCGAAGGAGGCGACCCTGGCCCGCCGCTACGAGGCCGCGGCCGAGCGGGGCTTCTTCCGGGCCCTGAAGGAGTTACGCCAGGGGGAACGGGAGGCCCGGGTCGAGACCAGGACGGCCGATGTCGTCGGCGACGACGCCATGATGGGTTCGTTTTTGGCGTCGCGGGAGGCCGCCCGCCGGATGGATGCGGAGTTCGACGCCATGTACGCCGAGATCGAAGGCCCGGGCCCCCGCCAGCCGGTCAACTCTTCCCATCTCCCGCCGCCGCGGGTCGGGGCAGACCTGGCGATCTCCGCCGGACGGCGCCGCTGACCGGTCCCGACCCGGAGAGTCACTCGATTCGGACCGCCGGACGCCGGCCGAGCCACTGCCGGGGAGGATTACGGTCAACGGCGGGATGTCAGGAAATCGGGGATCCTTGATCGCGAAAAATGTCCTGATTGATCTCAGGGTGGAGCGATCCTACGCCCTCCGATCGGGCAAAAGCCCGAGGACCTCGTCCAGGCAGTCGACCAGGAAGTCGGCATCGTCGCGCGTCAGGCACATCGGCGGCTTGATCCGGAGGACGTTGCCGTCCAGGCCGCCCCGTCCCAGGAGGAGGCCGCGATCCTTGCAGAGCTCCAGGACGTCGGCGGTCTCGGCGGTGGCCGGTTCCTTGGTCGTCCGATCCCGGACCAGCTCGACGCCGAGCATCAGGCCCATCCCCCGGACGTCGCCCACCAGGGGCCGACGGTCCATGAGTGCGCCAAGCCTCGCCTTGAGATGGCCTCCCACTTCGAGGGCGTTTTGCTGGATCCCCTCGGAATCGACCACTTCCAGGGTCGCCAGGCCCTGGGTCATCGACACCGGGTTGCCGCCGAAGGTGTTGAAGTGGATCCGGTTCTTCATCGTCCGGGCGATCTCGGGGCGGGTGACGCAGGCCCCGAGCGGTGCCCCGTTGCCGATCCCCTTGGCCATGGTGACCAGGTCGGGGGTGACCCCCCAGTTCTCGAATCCCCAGAAGGCCGTCCCGGTCCGACCATAGGCGGTCTGGACCTCGTCGGCGATGCAGAGCCCGCCGTGGGCCCGGACGATCTCGTAGACGACCCCGAAGTATTCGGGGGGCGGGGTGACGGTCCCCCCGACGCCCTGGATCGATTCGGCGACGAAGCAGGCGACCTCGCCGGGCGTCTCGTAGCGGATCTGATCCTCGACACTCCGGGCGCATTTCAGGTCGCAGCTGGGATATTCCAGGCCGAACGGGCATCGGTAGCAGTAACCGGGCGCGGCGTGAAGGACATTCAGGGACGGGTTCGACTTGAACTTCCAGGTCCCGTGCGCGGTCAGGGCCATCGTCGCCTGGGTCCCGCCGTGGTAGCCATTCCGGAGGCCGATGACGACCGAATTGCCGGTGAACTCGCGGGCCGAGAGGATGGCGACCTCATTGGCCTCGCTCCCCGAGTTGGTGAAGTAGCTGACCGACAAGCCGCTCCCCACCGGCATGTGCCCGGCCAGGTTCCGGCCGAGCTGGGCGGCGGCGGGGTGGAGGTAGATGGTCGTGGCGTGCTGGAGCTTGCCGACCTGCGCCCGGACCTGCTCCACGACCTTCGGGTGGCAGTGCCCGACCGACACCGTGACGATCCCCGCGAAGGCGTCGAGATATTGCTTGCCGGACTCGTCCCAGAGGTACTGCATGTGGCCTTCGACCACCAGGAGCGGCTCGCGATAGTAGGTGACCAGGCCCGGCGTGAGGAACTCACGCCGCATGGCCAGGACCTCGTCGCGCGAGGGCCCGTCGTACCGCTCGGGCGTATGGGACGAGGTCGGGAGGGAGGCGGGTCCGGCCGGTTTCGCGATCATCGGCGAATCACCCGAGGAGTTCGCGGGGGGGACGGATCGTCTCCCCCGGCGGGCCCGATTCTAACCGGCCTGCGCGAGAACTTCCCGGCCACTTCGCCTCGGGATCAGGCCAGGCCGGAGAGCGGGCCCTCGCCGCAGAAGTCGGGATTGCCGAACCGGTCGAGGTGGTGGCCCATCCCGTGGGCGAGGGCCAGGAGGAGCCGATTGTGCGAGACCTTGGGATATTTGAGCGCCCGGCCCATCTTGAAGTCGAGGCCGTTGCCGACGAGCACGAACGGGATGTTGTCCAGGGTGTGCGAGTTCCCCTTGCCCAGCTCGTTGGTCCAGACGATCGTGGTGTTGTCGAGCAGGCTCCCGCCACCGCCCGGCTCGGGCGTCTCGGCAAGTCGCCTGGCCAGGTAGGCCATCTGCTCGCAGTACCACGCGTTGATCCGGGTGAGCTTGTCCTTCGACTTGTCGTCGTTGTCGGGCTTGTGCGAGAGCTCGTGGTGGCCTTCGTCCACGCCCAGCCACCGCATCCGGGCGCCGCCGACCGAGTTGGTGTACTGGAGCGTGGCCACGCGGGCGAAGTCGGCGGCGAAGCTGTTGACCATCAGGTCGATCTGCATCTTGCTGATCCGGGGCATGTTGTCGTTCTGCTCCTTCACCCCCGGCTCCAGTTCGGGGAACGCATGCCCGACGGACCCTTCGCCGGCCTTAAGCTCCTGCTCCATCTCGCGGACGAAGGTGGCGTGCTCGTCGAGGATCTGGCGATCCTCGGCGCTGACCCGGGTGCTCAGCTTCTTGAGGTCGTCCTGGATGTCGTCGAGGACGCTTCGGAGGCTCTCCTGGTCCTTCATCCGGCCGTACAGCTTGGCGAACATCTGGTACGGGTCGTCGATGGGCGCGATCGGCTTGTTGGGGCCGGAGTAGACCATCCGGGTCCAGGTGTCGGCGTGGTCGGGGACCATGACGCCGAACTCCAGCGAGCCGAACCGGGTCCGCCGGGCCGGGTCGGCCTGGTTCCGGTTCCTGATCTCCTGGTCGACCGACAGCCCGCTGGCCCAACCCGCGGGGGTGTGCGACCCGCCCTGGATGTTGCCCGGGAACAGCTCCACGCCGGTCAGCAAACAGCCGATCCCGCGCATGTGGTTGTCGCCGTCGCCCCGGACCTTGTCGCAGACCCCGTGGAGGGTGAGGACCCGGTCCTGGAACGGTTCCAGCGGCTTGAGGCTCTCCTTGAGCGTGAACGCGGCCCCTTCCTCGTCGGGCCAGAATGCCGACGGGATCACCCCGTTGGGGCTGAACATGACCACCAGCCGCTTCTTGCGGGCCTGCTGGTTGGCGAACCCCAGGCTGGGCAGGTTCAGGAGGAAGGGGAAGGCCGCGGCACCGATCCCCAGCTCGCGGAGGAACTCGCGACGATTGCTTGCGTGGGCCACGTTATCGCTCCGGAGAGAAGGGCCATCGGGGGAATCGGGGATCGAGGTCGCGGCCGGGGTCCGAGGCGGACGCCGCCACGGCCTCGATCATCAGCCGGCGGACACTGTAGCCGTCCGCGGCGAACCGGCGCCGGAGGTCGGCGGAGAGTTGGGGTCCGAAGGCCCGGATCGGCTGCTGGACCATGTGGTGGAAGAACTGCTCGACGAACGCCGAATGCGTCTCGTCGCTGGCGGCCAGGACCGCCGCGAGTTCCCGGGCGCCGTCGACCCGGGTCGACTCGCCCGACGGGGCCTCGTAGGTCCCCGAGGCGTCGATGGCCTTGCCCTTCTCCTCGCGGCGGAACCGGCCCACGGCGTCGAAGCGTTCGAACGCGAACCCGAGCGGGTTGATCATGGTATGGCAGCTCGCGCACGCATTCGGGCTGGTCTGGAGCGAGACGCGCTCGCGGGTCGTCAGCCCGGCGTGGAGCTCCGGGGCGAGCGGGGCGACCGCCTCGGGCGGCGGGCGGAGCGATCGGCCCAGCACGCTCCGCGCCAGGAAGACCCCGCGATGGATCGGCGAGGTCGTGGATGTGTAAGCAAAATTCGCCATCAGGTACGGATGCGTCAGGAGGCCCGCCCGCTCGCCCGGGTCGAGGCTGACCTTCTGGAACGGCGCATCGGGGGGCAAATCCACCCCGTAGAACCGGGCCAGCCGGCCATTCAAAAAGACCTCGTCGGTCAGCAAGAGCTGGCGGAAATCCGACGAATCGCCCCAGACGACCTCCTCCAGGGTCAGGTCGAGCGACGTCCGGAGGTCGGACGCCAGGGCCGCATCGAACCCGGGATATCCGGCGGGGTCCTTGGTGACGTCGGGGACGTGCTCAACCTTGAGCCACTGGAGGAAGAACTCGCGGACCTTGGCGCGGGCCCGGAGGTCGCCCGCCATCCGCTCGGCCTGCCGGACCACCTGGTCCCGGGTGCCCAGCTCGCCGCGGGATGCGGCCTTCAAGAGCGGCTCGTCGGGCGGCGAATCCCAGAGGCCGAACGAGAGCCGCGAGGCGACGTCGAAGGCGTCGGGCGCGTCGATCTCGCGATACAGGAACCGCGGCGACTTGAGGACCAGGAGCACGACCCTGCGGACGGCCAGCTCGGGGTCGACCGCCTGGGCGAACTGGCGGGCAATGGACCGCTCCGACTGCTCGGCCGAGAGCGGCCGGCGGAAGGCCCGTTCGGCGAATTTGCGGCAGAACTCCCGGAGCCGGGCGTCGCGGTCGGGCGAATCGTCGCCGACCCCGGCCAGCTCCTTCAGGTGGGACGCCACATAGGCCGCCACCTCGATGGCCCCGTCGGTCGTGGCCGAATCCCACGCCTTCGAGATCGACGTCCCGCGCTCATAGCCGACGCTCCGGTCGTCCGGGGGGAAGGGGGTGGCCGGGACGAACGCCTCGGGGAACCGGCCCGGCGACAGGACTCGCTCGGGGATCGCTTCGGCGGGCCGGTTCGGCAGCTTCCACTCCAGGGCGATCGACGCCCTGGCCTTCGGGGCCTTGGCCTTCTTCTCCTTGGAGTCGGCGACGCCTTGCTTGGCCTTGGAGAAGTCCAGCCGGATCGGATAGACGCGGCCGGCCAGCAGGAAGATCGAGCCGCGGAACTCGGTGTCCTTGCCCGACTTTACCCAGGCGTCGATCAGGGCGCGCTCGGGATCGGTGTCATTGACCCAGAGCCGCGCCGCGTGGTCGGTCCGGACCACGAACTCGTAGTCCCCCGTCTCGGGGGCCAGGACCGCGCCCTTCCAGGAGATCGAGAACTCGTTGGCGTCGAACTTCCCGGGCTCCGGGCCCTCCTCGCCGAAGTCGAACCGGACCACGGGGTCGACCCGTTCGATGACCCGATCGGATTCCCGGAGGCGGCCGGTCTTGAAATATTCGCCCCGGAGGCCCCGCTTCTCGTCCCATCGGCCCGCCTCCCGGAAGCTCCCGATCAGGTCGGCGACCGAGTTCCGATACTGCCGGACCGTCAGCCGCGAGAGCTCGATCCGGGGCGGCTTGTTGCGCTCCCGGGCCGTCTTCGAGTAAAAACCCTCGTAAATGTACGAGGCGACCCGGGCGGCGTCGTCGCCCACGCAAGTCCCCGGGTCATCTTCCGGCATCGTCTTCTCGATCAGCCGGGAAAGCTGGACCGGCGATCGGTCACCGGCCAGGGGCTTGGGATATTCCTTCGACCCTTCCCCGTTCGCTCCGTGGCACGAGGCGCACTGGAGCCGGTAGATCTGCTCGCCCGACTTCGCCCCCTCCCCGGCCATCGCCGAGAGAGAAATGGTAGAAACCAGGCAGAGCAGGATCGATCCACCCATGAGGAGGCGGGGACCATTGGGGGTCGATGGGGAAATCAGCATTGGTGGGCCAACCCTGACGAAGGCGGGGTCCGTCAATTAATATCCGGCGGCGAGCCAGGCCGATTGACGGGGGTGGAGGAACGGGCGATTCGGTCGCGAATATCCAACAATCTTTGTACCCGATCGGAGGGTGCGGGGCAAGTTATTGCAAACCGCGGGCCGGGGGCTTTCGGGAGTCAACCGAGGAGGGGCGTTGCCCACCACCGACGCGATCGAGGCGGGCGGCGATCCGGCCATGATCTCGGTCGCCGTGGAGATGCCCTAGGCCAGGATCGGCCGGACGACCTCGCCGAAGACGTCGGTCAGGCGGTAGTCGCGGCCGGCGTGGCGGTAGGTCAGCCGGGTGTGGTCGATCCCCATCAGGTGGAGGATCGTGGCGTGGAGGTCGTGGACGTGGACCTTGTCCTCGACCGCATTCCAGCCGAACTCGTCGGTGGCCCCGTGGATGTGACCGGCTTTGATCCCGCCGCCGGCCATCCACATCGTGAAGCCGAAGGGGTGGTGCTCGCGGCCGTCCTTGCCCTCGGCGGTCGGGGTCCGGCCGAACTCGCCACCCCAGACGACCAGGGTGTCTTCGAGGAGCCCCCGGGCCTTGAGGTCGGCCAGGAGGCCGGCGACCGGGACGTCGGTGGCCTGGCAGTTGTTCCGGAGCTCGGCCCGGAGGCTCCCGTGCTGGTCCCAGAGCTGGCAGCTCTTGCGCTTCGAGGTCTGGGTGTGGTAGACCTGGACGAACCGGACCCCGCGCTCGGCCAGGCGGCGGGCCATGAGGCACTGGGCGCCAAAGATCTCGGTGGTCGGGTCGTCGAGGCCGTAGAGGGCCCGGGTCGCGCGCGATTCCGAGGCGATGTCGAACGCCTCGGGCGCCCGGAGCTGCATCCGGAAGGCCAGCTCGAACGAGTTGATCCGGGCGTCCAGCCCGCTATCGTCCTCCCGGCCGCTCCTGTGGAGCCGGTTGAGCCGCGCCAGGGCGTCAAGCTGGTCGCGCTGCCGGGCCCTGGCGAAGGTCGGATTATCGAGGTCGGCGATCGGCCGCTTCAGGTCGGAGATCAGCGTCCCCTGGTAGGCGGCGGGCAGGAAGCTGGACGACCAGAGGGGCGCCCCCTGGGCCGGCTGGCTCGGGCTGATGACCACGAACCCGGGGAGGTCGCGATTCTCGGAGCCCAGGCCATAGGTCAGCCACGAGCCCAGGCTCGGGCGCGAGAAGGTCTGCTCCCCCGTGTTCATCTGGAGGCAGGCGCCGTTGTGGTTGATGTTGTCGGCGACCATCGACCGGATCACGCAGATGTCGTCGACCCGCTCGGCGATCTTCGGCAGTAATTCGCTGACGTCGATCCCCGACTGTCCATGACGGGCGAACTGGAACGGCGACCGGAGCAGGCTGCCGGTCCGGGTCCGCTCCAGGTGGGGCATCTTGAACGGGAGCGGCTTGCCGTCGTCCTCGGCCAGGCGGGGCTTGGGGTCGAAGGTGTCGACGTGCGACGGCCCGCCCGCCATGAACAGGAAGATCACCCGCTTCGCCCGCGCGGGGAACATGGGCGGCCGGGGTGCCATCGGGTCGGCCGCCGCGGGGGTCGCCTGATCGCCCCGCGACGAGTCGGCCAGCAGGCCCGCCAGGCCGATCATCCCGAAGCCGTTGGCGAACCGGCGGAGGGCCCGGCGGCGGTCGATCCCCTCGGTCGGTGGCACGGTCGGTCCCCCTCGATCGGTCAGTCGACGTAAAGGAACTCGTTCGAGCAGAGCAGGACCTGGGCATACGCCTCCCAGGCCCGATCCGCCGACTCCTCGGACTCCTCGACCCGCGCCAGCAGTTCCCGCCCGATCGCGACCTCCTCGGCGGTCGGCACCCGGCCGAAGAGGAGGAGATAGGCCCGGCCGATCCGCCCGCGATCGTCGCCGGCGGATTCGCGGAGCCTCCGCCCGAGCGCCTTCGCCTGGTCGAGCACGAACGGGTGGTTCATCAGGAACAGGGCCTGCGGGGCCACGGTCGAGACGACCCGGCGGTCGACCATCGCCGACGAGTCGGCGGCGTCGAACAGGGGGCCGAATGACGACCGGTCCGAGCGGATCGTCATCTGATAGAGCGTCCGCCGGGGGCTGTTGAAGTCGCGGGTCGCCGGCCCGCCGAGGCCCGGGTCGACCTTCCCGGCGACGGCCAGGAGCGAATCCCGGACCGCCTCGGCCTCCAGCCTCCGGCGGTTCATCCGGCCCCAGAGGCGGTTGTCGGGGTCGGCCTTCCTGGTCCCTTCGGAAGGGCTCGACGTTTGCCGATAGGTCCGACTCGTCACCATCGACCGATGGAGCCGCTTGAGCGACCACCCGTCGGCCACGAACCGGGCGGCGAGCCAGTCGAGCAGCTCGGGGTGGGTCGGCGGCTCGCCCAGCTTGCCGAAATTGCCGGGCGTCCGGACCAGGCCGGTCCCGAAATGGCCCTGCCAGGCCCGGTTGACCATGACCCGGGCCGTCATCGGATTGTCGGCCGAGGCGATCCATCGGGCCAGTTCGAGCCGGCCGCTGCTCCCCGGGGCGATCGTCGGCGGCGCCCCTTCGCCCGCCAGGACGATCGGGAAATGCCGGGGGACGACCGGCCCCGGCCTCCGGTAATCGCCCCGGACCTGGATGGGCGCGTCGTGGAATCCCTCGTAAGACGACTTCGGGACGCCCCCTTCCGCCGCCGACAGCGCCAGGGGGATGGGCGGCGGCGCCTCGGCCTTGACCCGGTCGACCCCGGCCTGGAGCCGGGCGACATCCTGCCGGGCGGATTCGGGGAGCGGGGCGGGATCGTCGGTCGGGTCGGGGCGGAACGGGCCGCGGTCGCCGACGAGGGCCTCGGCAAGCCCGGGGTCGGCCTCGACCCGCCGGGCGAAGGCGTCCGCGGCGGCGGTCGCCGGCAGGTTTGCCGCGACCGACCGGTCCCAATCGGCCCAGGCGGAATGGTCGGGGAGGGGTCGCGCGAGCCGGGCCGGGGCGACCTCGACCAGCTCCCAGACGTCGGCGTGGCCGAGCCGGTCGGCGTGGGGGTTGGCCTTGAGAAGGTCGGGCAGGAGGTCGGCGGCGAGGTCCCAGGAACCGGCCTCGTCGCCCGGCCGTTCGATCCGGAGGGTGATGGTCGTGGTGTCGAAGCTGTAATCGCCCCGAGGGTCCACGGTCAGCTCGATCAGGTCGCCGGGGCCGACGTCCACGCGGGCAAGGGCGTCGCCCCGGAGGGGCATCGAGCCGCCGTTGTCGAGCGTGGCCGATGCCAGCTCGGTCCGGTCCCGCCCCCTCCGGACGGAGACCGTCCAGGCCACGCCATTCCCGCCGTTCTTATCCGCGTCGGCGAGCGACCCGACGACCCGGACCGGGCCGGCGATCGGGCTCCGCCACCGGATCGCGGCCGGCTGGCTCGTCCCGGGGTGGAGGTTGACCGACCGGGGCGGGAGGGTGAGCGTCGAGATCGCCACGGGATCGAGATTGGTGTTGACGCCCACCCACGGCGGGTCGGGCTGGCCCGCCCAGAAGTGGACGCCCTTGCGGCCCTGCACGTCGACCATCGGCCGCTTGAGGATCCGGCCATCGTCGGCCCCCAGGCAGGCCGCCCATTTCCGGACGGCGAAGGCCGGGAGGTCGGGCGAGGGGGGGCCGCCCCGGCCGTCGGCCGCGACCAGGAGATCGCGGAGCCGAGGGACGAGCGACCGGGCCACCGCCCCCCTCGCCGAGGCCCGGGCGGCTTCGAGGTCCGCCTGGGCCCCGGCCAGCTTCCGCGCATGATCCTCGATCGCCCGGCGGTGGGCCCGGGTGGCGATGGGCGTCCGGAGCATGGGCGAGCTGGCGGTCTTGGCGCCGGGTCCGGGCAGGATCCGGGTGCTGAAGAAGATCCCGGCCAGCCCGTAATAGTCGGCCGTGGGGATCGGGTCGAACTTGTGGTCGTGGCAGCGGGCGCAGGCGACGGTCAGCCCGAGGAATCCCCGGGTTACCACGTCCACCTGGTCGGCCACGATGTCGGTGAGCATCTTCTCCTTATCGGCGTCGCCCGTCCCCCACTCGCCGATCGTCAGGAGGCCGGTGGCGACCATCCCCCCGGGGTTGATGTCGCCGGGGACCGGGCCGGGGAGCAGGTCGCCAGCGACCTGTTCGAGGATGAACCGGTCATAGGGCAGGTCGCGGTTGAGGGCGTCGACGACCCAGTCGCGATACCGCCAGGCCTCGCCGATGTCGTCCGACCCGCCGACCCCCCGGACATCGCGCGAGTCGGCATAGCGGACCACGTCCAGCCAGTGCCGTCCCCACCGCTGGCCGTAGGCCGGCGAGGCGAGCAGGCGGTCGACGACCCGTTCGAAGGCCCCCGGAAGGGCGTCGTCCCGGAACGCGGCGACCTCATCGGGCGTGGGCGGGAGGCCCGTCAGGTCGAACGTGACCCGGCGGATCAGGGTCGACCGGTCGGCGTCGGGGGCGGGCCCGAGCCCCTCGGTTTCGAGCCGGGCGAGGATGAATCGGTCGATCGGGTTCGCGGCCCAATCCGGGAGGCCGACCGGGGGCGGGTCGACGGCCCGGACCGGCCGGAATGCCCAGAAGCGTCGATGCTCCTCGGTGACCCGGAACACTCCCCCGGGCGCCGGTCCCGGCGTTGCGACCGCCTCGGCCCAGGGCATGCCCCGGCCGACCCATCGCTCAAGGATGGCAATCTCGTCGTCGGGGAGCTTCCCCTTCGGGGGCATCCGGGGCTCGTCGACGTAATGCAGGGCGTCGACGATCGGGCTCTGGCGCAAGTCGCCGGGGACGGCCGCCGGGCCGGAGTCGCCGCCGGCCAGGATCGCCTCGCGGGAGGTCAGCCGGAGCCCGCCCTTGGGCTTCGCGGCGTCGCCGTGGCACTCCGCGCATCGGGCCACGAGGATCGGCCGCACCTTCGCCTCGAAGAAGGCCTCGCCGTCCGGGTCGCCCGCCATCGCCGCCGACGGCAGCATGGCCAGCGCCAACCACCCGGCCCGTCGGACCAGCTCGATCATGATTCGGAGACTCCCCTTGTTCAACAAATCGTTGCGATCGGGCCCGCGATCCGTCAAGGGGATCCGACGATGATCGGGTCATCGGGCCGGCTCGGCGTAACCCTTGGCGACCTTCTCCCGGATCAGGTCCTCGGCGTGGCGGGCTGCGGCGGCCTCGTCGGCGAGTTCCTTCGTCTTCGACTGGCCGTCGGACCCGATCCGGCCGTACTGGACGGTGACGGCCCGGCCTGCGCGGGCGACCTCCCAGAATTTGGCCGAGCTCCCCTCGACCAGCTCGAACCGTCGGGGCCCGGGAGGGGGCTCGGCGGCCCCGCCCGGGGTCGGGGCGGGATCGGCCAGCGGGCCCGAGGGGCGGGCGACGTCATCCCGGGCCCCGACGTAGGAGGGGAACCGGGGGACCCCGCCGTCGGACAGTTCCTGGTAGCGGAAGGCGATCAGCGAGCCGACGGCCGGGGGCGACCCGCGCTCGGCGTCGGAGAAGCCGGTCCCGACGGCGAACCGGGTCCCGTCGGCCAGTTCGACCAGCAGGGCGCCGAGCCTCCCCTTGTGCCGGCCCGCGCCGGTGAGGTGCTCCACCACTCGCGCCTCGGCGTCCCGGAAGCTCTTGACCTTGAGCAGGGTGATCGACCGCCCGACCTCGTAGGCCGAGCCGGGCCTTCGGAGCATCAGGCCCTCGCCCCCCAGGGCCTCGACCCTCGCCAGCTCCGCCCGGAGATGATTTAGGCTCTCGCAGGCGGCGTGGTCGTGGGCCCGAACATAAGGGGGCCGGTGCTCCTTGATGTGACCCCGGACGAACCCGAGCCGGTCCTCGAACGGGCCGGGCGTCGCCGGGGCGTCGAAGACGAGGTACGACACCTGCTTCCAGAGGTCGGTCCGGTCCTGACGGCGGACCACGCCCACGGTCCGCTGGAACGACTTGCGGCCGATCCAGAGTTCGCCATCGAGCGGGACGGCGGGCAGGCCGGCCAGGAACCAGTCGGGGGCGTGGAAGACGTTCCCCAGGCGGGAGATCAGCGACCGGCCATCCCAGTAGGCCCGGACCCCGTCGAGCTTCTCGCTCATCCACCATCCCGCCAGGTCCTGCGCGTTGTCCCACCGCTCGGCCAGGAGCAAGGGCGGCCCGACCTTCTCGGCGCCCTCCGCTCCCCCGGCCTCGGGAAGGGGGGCGGCCGGCTGGCCGACCCGCTCCTCCTCGGCGGAGTCGCCGCGGAGCTTCCGGATGTGCTTGCAGGTCCGCCGCTCGATCGCGGTCGACTGGTTCCGCCACGCCGGGCAGGTGCAAGAATAGACCCCGCCGACGTTCTTGAGGACATACGGCCGGGCGCCCGATCCCTTGATTTCCGTCGACTCGCCATCGGTCAGGTCCGCCATGGCCCGCCCTCCCCGGTCCGGCCTTCGGGATGGGGTTCCGCCCCCGGTGTACGTTCTAACAGTAAGTCTTTCGGGTCGCAAGGGGTGGCTTGCGGATCGGGCACGACGAGGTGGTCGCCCCGGGTCGCGAGCCTTCCCCGGGCGACCAGGTCGTCGCGGATCGCCTCGACCCGGCGCCTCATGTCGTCGCCCATCCGGGCAAATCCCAGGAGTCGGCAGGCGGCAAGGGGGATCGCGTCGGGCTCCATGCCCAGGGCGTCGGAGACGACTCGCTCGATCGCCCGGCCGATCTCCTCGGGTGCCACCAGTTCCGCCTTCTTCGAGGCGGCGGGCAGGTCGCTCCGGTCGCGGATGGGCGGCTCGACCTGGCCCGGGGGCGAGAGGAAGTCCCCGGCCCGGTTGACATCGCCCCGGCGTGCCGCCGCGACGAATGCCGCGTCCAGGGCCGCCTGGATCCGGGTCCCGATCCGCTTGACCCCGGCCGCCTCCGCGATCCGCCGGGCGACCTCGGAGACGTGGACCGGCCCCTCGACCCGGACGACCTCGGAGGCCCAGCCGGCCAGCCGTCGGGGAGGGACCTCGTGGAGTTCCTTGCCCCGGAGGTCGGGGGCGATCGAGGCGAATCGGTAGGGCGGGACCGCGCCCGCCGCGGCTCCGCCCGTCTCCTCGACCTCGGACCGCTCGGGTGCCTCCGGTCCCTCACCGCCAAGGTCAGCCTCGGAGGTCGACGCGGGATCGGGCGCCAGGATCGCGGGGGCCCGCGCGGCGTCGATCGCTGCGAGGGCCCGGTCGAGCGCGCCCTCGGGGTCGCGCCACCAGTCGGGCGACCACGCGCGATGGAGCTTCCATCCGAGCGAGCCGAGGACCTGGGGTCGGAGCCGGTCGCGGTCGCGGGCCGGCCGGGATTCGCGGTACGTCGCGCCGTCGCATTCGATCCCGAGGAGGTAACGTCCCGGCCGGGTCGGGTCCTCGACGGCCAGGTCGATCCGGGCCTGCGACGAGCCGACGCCGGCGCGGACCTCGTGCCCTTCGCGGGCCAGCGCCGCGCGGACCGCGGCCTCGAACGGCGGCGACTCCGGGGCGGCGCCGCCCGGCTCGTCCAGCCGGCCCGACCCGGCGAAGGCCAGGAACGTCTTGAGCGCCCGGACCCCGCGCGCCTGGGTCCGCGACAGGTCGATGTCCTCGGCCGTGATGTTGGTGAAGACCTCGCAGCGGGCCCGGGCCCGGGTGATCAGGACGTTGAGCCGGCGCTCGCCGCCCTCGGCGTTGAGCGGGCCAAACGCCATGGCCACGTCGCCCGAGGCGGTCCGGCCGTAGCCCAGGCTGATGAAGATGACGTCCCGCTCGTCGCCCTGGACATTCTCCAGGTTCTTGACGAAGAACGGCTCGGCGCCCCCCTCGGCGAAGAACGGCTCGCACGACGGGTCGTCGCGGCGGAGCCGCTCCAGGCGGTCGAGGATCGCCCGCATCTGGGCGACGCTGAACGCGGCCACGCCCAGGGTCCGGCGGCCCTCGGCGGGCCGGGCCAGTTGCTCCCGGGCGTGGTCCATCGCGGCGGCCGCGACGGCCTCGGCCTCGCCCGGGTTGGTCCGCGTGTTCCCCCGGTCGTAGATGGTCGACGGGAGGTGGCGGAGGATCAGGCCGGCCTCGCGGCGGTCGGCGTCGGGGCTGGGGAAGACGACCAGGCGGCCGTCGTAGAACTCGCGGTTGGACACGGCGATCAGCGACTCGTGGCGGCTCCGGTAGTGCCATCGGAGCATCCGCTCGGGCGACCCCTGCGCCAGGAACAGGCCGAGCACGCTCTCGACGTCGCTCGTGGCCGGCTCGGCCTCGTCGTCGCCGTCGTCGCCGCCCACCAGGCGGTCGAAGAACCGGGTCGGCGGGAGCTGGCGGCTGTCGCCGACCACGACCGCCTGGCCGGCGCGGAGGAGGGCCCCCAGGGCGTCGACCGGCCGGACCTGGCTGGCCTCGTCGAAGACGACCAGGTCGAACCGGACCTGGCCGGGGGCCAGGTAGGCGGCCACGGACAGGGGGCTCATCATGAAGACCGGCTTGATCGCCCGGACCGCGTTGCCGGCCCGGGTCAAAAGCTGGCGGAGCGGCAGGTGCCTGGCCTTCTTCTCGAACTCGCGGCGGAGGACCCCGAGCTGTCCTCCCCCCTCGTGCCGGGGGAGCCGCTTCCAGTGCTCGGAGGCCGCGATCGACCGGGCATGGACCAGGCCCCGGCGGTCCAGGGCCCGGAACGCCTCGATCTCGCGGTCGTGCCCCCGGCCGTCGAACCCGGCCAGCGCCGGCCGACCGGCCACGGCGACCTCCAGAAGGCCCTCGAACCACCGGCGTTCGAACGCCCGCGTGAGCTGCTCGACCGCGCCGGGCCACGACTCCGCCAGCTCGACGACCCCGCCGAGGTCGTCCAGGCGGCAGGCCTCGGCCGAGTGGTTCCAGGCGGCCAGGTCCTTCAGGGTGTCGCCCTTCGACGCCCAGAGGCCGAGCCGACCCTCCAGGTCGTCGAATGCGAGCCGATCCGGGGCCCCGTCGGGCCGGGCCGGGTCGAATTCCAGGAAGGCCGCGATCCGTCCCGTCGCCCCCGGGAAGGCGATCAGGGCCGCCCCGACGGCACCGGTCGCCCGGTCCAACGCCGCGGGATCGGCGGGGGCGGCCAGGGAGTCGAGCAGCCCGGCCGGGAGCCGCCGCGACCGGACGTCTTCCCGGAGCTTCTCCACCCAGGATGTGACCTCGCCGAGCCCGGACCAGTCCGACGCCTCGCCCCGCCATCGGGGCCCGAACAGCCTGGAGCCGACCGCCTCGCCCCGGCCGATCGCCTGGCGGAGCCCTCGGCCCCGGATCACGGCATCGACCACCGCCAGCCGCTCGTCGAGCCCCTTCAACGGCGCGCCCCGGAGGAGCCCGGCCAGCCGCCGGCCGGCCCGTCGATAGGCCCCGGAGAAGAACCGCCACCATCGGCGGCCGAACAGGTTCAGGTCGCGCCGGGCCTCGGACAGGTCCTGATCCCAGGCCTCGGGGAGGAGCAGGGGATCGAGCCGGCCCCGGATCCCGGCCAGCTCGGAGCCGGCGTCGATCAGGTCGCGGACCTCGGCCCGGCGCGTGGTCCAGTCCTCGTCCCGGACGTCGACCCCCTGAAGTCCGACCCCCTCGGCCGCCCTCCGGGCCGCGGCGACCAGCATTTCGGCCTCCGCCATCGAGGCGGGCGGCGATAGCCGGAGGACGCCGGCCAGTCGCCCCGCGGAGTCGCGGAGGTCCGCCAGGGACCGGCGACACTCGTCGACGAGGGACCGGAGGCGTTCGCCCTCGGCCGGGTGGATCAGGGTCCGTCGGCTCCCCCGGAACGGGTGCTGGTCCGGCACGCCCACGGCCGGCAGGCGGGCCTGCAACTGCCCGACCAGCCCCAGCCGCCTCCGGAAGTCGTAGCCCGACCACCCCGACAGGCCGGGAAGGTCGGGCCGGGGGAGAGATCCGAGGTCGACCTCGCCGCCGAGCCGGACCAGCTCGCCGATGGCGTCGTGGGGCGAGAACCCGGACGGCCCGATCGGCCCATTGACGGCCTCGGCGTAGCCGTCGAGCCGGAGGACGTGCTCGCGGAGGAGCCGGCCGTCCTCCTCGATCGCCCCGAGCCGGGGGCGGCCGAGTTCCAGGGTCCGGCGGAGCTCGGCGAGCACGGCCTTCTTGCTGGCCTTGTGGCTGTGCAGCTCCAGGCAGGCGTCGCCCAGGCCGATCGCGTCGAGCCGCCGCTTGACCACCTCCAGCGCCGCCATCTTCTCGGCGACGAACAGGACCGACCGGCCCCGGGCGATCGCGCCGGCGATCGCGTTGGTGATCGTCTGCGACTTGCCCGTGCCCGGCGGGCCCTGGATCACCAGGTCCCCGCCCTCCTCGACCGCCCGGATCGCCTCCGCCTGCGAGCCGTCGGCGTCGACCACGTGGCGAGCATACGACGGGTCCGTCGACCGCGCCTCATCCTCGGCCGGACCCCCGAGGGGCGGGGCGAACCCGTCGCCGAGCAGGGACCGGAGGATCGGGTGTCGGCCCGGCCGGGCGTCCTCCGGCCAGCCCGCGGCGTCGAGGTCGCGATACATCAGGAACTTGCCGAACGAGAAGAACCCCAGGACGGCCGACTCGCGGTCGACCTTCCACCCGTCCCGGCCCCGGATCGCCGCCGCCGCCGCGTCGAAGAACACTCCGAGGTCGTCCTCCTCGTCGGGCAGCTCGGGAAGCTCGATCAGGTGCTCGGCCCGGAGCTTTTCCGCCAGCGACAGGTTATCGCCCGGATCGCCGCCGTCGTGCCGGAGCCGGAACCGCTCGCGGGCGCCCGACCGCTCCAGGGCCACCGGGACCAGGACCATCGGCGCCCGGAGATGCCGCTTCGGGTCGTCCGCCCCGGCCCAGGTCAGCATCCCCAGGGCGAGGTAAAGGGTGTTGACGCCCTGCTCCTCGATCGAGGTCCGCGCGGCATGGTAGATCGCCAGGAGCCGGTCTTCCAGCCGCCTCGCCGAGACCCCGGTCTGCAACTTCGTGTCGTTGGGGTCGACGGTCGGCGGCGGGGGTGGCGACTCCTCCGAGGTCTTCTCCCCCCCCTCCTCATCGTCGACCGCCCGGGGGTCGTGGACGAACGACATCGCCCGGCCCTCGCGGACCAGGATCCGGAACAGGGCCGCGGGCGATTCGCCCACGACCTCCAGTCCCCGGGCCCGGGGCCGGTAATTCAGCAGGGGGTTGCGGAGGGTGAGGTCGAGCAGCCCCTTCCGGTCCGCCTCCAGCCTCATCTCCACCGCGTCGCCGTTCGCCATGCTCGATCTCGCCCGAGGTCACCGTCCCGATCGCGGGCGTCATCCTATCAGCCCGGCGTGGGGGCCGCGATCCCCGGTCGACCGGCCCCGGGCGGCTTCGAGGGGCTTGCGATGACCGGGAAAAACGAACCCAACCCTCTCCGGGCGGGCCCGGGCTCCCCGGAAAGACGAACCCAAGGGGCCTTCCCGCTGGCGCGCCCCCTCCGGTGAATCGAACCCAAACTCCGACCTTTTTCATCATCCACTGGGGACGATGCCCGGATCGGTAACCCGAAGTGAGCCCCCGAAAACGAACCCAACGACACCGGCCCGCACGAGAGCCGGGCGGGGACGAGGACCCTGGAAAAAACGAAGCCAACCCCGCCTCCGGCTCATCGTCGCGCGTCCACCCCTGGCCGATCGAGGTCGTTGTCCTTCCCAATAAGATCGCGACGGGGAGCGTCGGCGAACACACTTCTTCCGGAATCCTCGCGGGATCCGATGGCCCGGAGCGTCCAGGCTTCCCCGGTCGAAAATCGCCGGCCGGACTCCTTCTTCCTGGCGAGAGGCCCGGGGTTCTGATCCAATGATCCTCGATATTCATGTAACCCGATCGCAAAGGGGGACGGGATGCTGGGCTCCTTCACGAGAGTCGCGGGCTGGCTGGCGTTATCGGTCCTCGTCTCGGCCGGCTCCCGGGCCGGCGCCGAGGATCTTTACTTCCACCGGGCCGTCGCCGATCTGACCCTCACCGAGGGTCGCCTGCCGACGCCCGTGGCGAATCAATCGGGGATGGATCCGTCGGGCTGGAACCTGAAGCAGGCCATCCAGCCGTATGCGACCCTGGACGGCCCGGGCGAGGTCTACATCAACCGGAATAACCCGAACGGCGGGAGCCTGGGGAGGGTCGCGCTCGGGGACGTGTTGCCGCAGGATGTCGTGGCCTTCCGGATCCCGGAGGCACGCGAGGTCACCGGTCGGTTGTTCGTCCCCCGGGCGGACGGCAAGGGCCTGGAGAGGATCTCCTTCAAGGTCACCCCGCCCCCGGGCATGGAAGGGGCCCGGTCGGTGTTCGCCCTCGCCAAGAAGCAGCATTACGAGCGGCTCCTCGCCCGCAACATCCCCGGCTCGGAGTGGTTCCTCCATCAGGCCCGCGAGGCCGAGGCCCTGGCCCCCCCGGCCCAGCCCGGCGCCCGGGTTAACAACAATAATGTCAACGCCGCGAGGAGAAGAGATCTCGAACGGACCTTCGACCTCTTCAGTGGTGCCCGGGCCGTCGACGAGAACCTTCAGCTCGACCGCCCGATGCCCGCGGGGGTCCAGGCCGGGGCGAATCCCCGGGCCGTCGAGCCGGTCAAGACTGACGGGCTCAAGGGGATCACGATCGCCGAGATGGACTGGTCGGCGCGGCTCAAGGGTCGGGATCCGTCGCCCGACCCGCTCGCGGCCCTCGTCCCCGCCGATCAGCACGCCCTGTTCATCCCGGGCCTGGAGGCCGCCGCGGCGCTGGTCGCCGAGATGGAGGGCGACGCCCTCCCCGCCCTCCACATCTTCGAGGCCAGTTCCGAGGAACGGCCGCTCCACCGTCGCTACGAGCGCCAGCTCGGGATGAAGCTGGCCGACCTGGTCGGGATCGCCCGGCGGGCGTCGATCGCGAGCGTGGCCGTCACCGGGTCCGACCCCTACTTCCCGTCGGGGACCGACCTGGCCATCCTGTTCGAGACCAAGGATCCGGCCGTCCTCTCGGCCTTCCTCGGATCCCGGATCTCCGAGGCCGCCCGGGCCGACCGCGACGCGGTCGACGTCGGCGGCGAGATCGACGGGGTCCGCTACATCGGTTCGCGATCGCCCGACCGGGCGCTCAGCTCCTACGTTGCGGTGCTGGGCCAGGTCGTCGTCCTGACCAACTCGAAGGAGCAGCTCGGCCGGCTCCTGGACGTCTCGCGAGGGAAGGCCCCGGCCCTCGCCGCCCAGGCAGAATACCGGTTCTTCCGCGACCGATACGCGCGGGGAGACGGCGACGAGTCGGCCTTCCTGGTCCTGACCGACGCGACCATCCGCCGATGGTGCGGCCCCCGATGGCGGATCGGCTCCTCGCGACGGCTCCGGGCCTCGGCGGCCCTGGCCGCGATCCAGGCCGATAATGCCCGACAGGTCGCGACCGGGTCGACCGAGGGGGCCCGGTTCGGGTCCGTGGCCGGCTCGATCGACCTGGGCCGACTCTCGATGGGCCGGTCGGGGGTCCGGTCGGACCTCTACGGGACCTTCGACTTCCAGACTCCCATCCTGGAGCTGAAGCTCGACGAGGTCATGGGCGACGAGGCCGATGCCTACGGTCGGTGGCGCGACAATTATCAGCAAAACTGGCGGGGCGTCTTCGACCCGATCGCACTCCGGCTCGGGGTCCGCCCCGACCGGCTCTCGGCCGACCTGTCGGTCATGCCCCTGATCGCGAACTCGGAATATCGAACGTTCCTGGACGTGGTCGGCTCGGCCCGGATCGAACCGAACATCGGCGACCGCCACCCCGAATCGCTCGCCCATGCGATCATGGCCTTCGACGTCCGATCGAAGCTGCTCCGAAGGGACGGGCCCTGGTTGGCCGGCATCCTCCGGATCCCCCAGGACGCCGCGACCGGATGGATCGGCCGCTCCGTTGGCCTCTATGTCGACGACGACCCCTTCTGGGCCGAACTGGCGGCGGCCCGGGAGAAAAGCGCCTTCGTCCAGGACAACTATCAGCGGGTGCCGATCGCCGCCCACCTTGAGGTGGCCGATAGCCTGAAACTGGCCCTGTTCCTCGGCGGGATCCGGGCTTACGTCGACCAGTCCGCCCCCAACCTCGCCGTCTGGGAGAACCGGGAGCATCGGGGCAAGCGTTACGTCCGGATTGTCGGGGTGGACGACGCGTCGAAGATTGCACTTGCTTATTTTGCCGGCCCACGCTCGATCACCCTTTCGACCAGCGAGGCCGTCATCCGCCGGGCGATCGACCGTCAGGAGGACGGCGACAAGGCGGGGTCGAAGGAAGAACCGTGGGCGGGCAAGAGCCTGGCCTTCCGCGCGAGCCGGCGCGGTTTCGAGGTCCTCGGGTCGGCCGGCGGTCGCGAGTTCCGCGACACCCTGACGATCCGGTCGTGGGCCAACCTGCCGATCCTCAACGAGTGGAAACGGCTCTTCCCCGACCGCGACCCCGTCCAGGTCCACGAGGCGATCTGGGGGACGACCACGGTCGACCCGGCCGGCGGGAAATATGTCTGGAACGAGCGCTGGGCCACGATGGAGTCGACCGCATTCGGCCATCCCGGGGAGCCCCGGCCGGGACCCGACTCGGGCGACCCTGCGGCCCGATTCGGACCGGCCTCGTTCGGCCTCGACTTCGAGGACGGCGGATTGCGGGCCCAGACCCGGATCCATCTGAAACCCGTCGCCGCCGACCGGGCTCCTTGAGGATCCAGGGACCCGTACGTTCCGAAAAAACCACGGGACGCAGACGCTTCCGTTTCGGCCCGATTACGGTCGGGCCGAAACGGATCGCATGGTAATCTCAATCATCCGGGACGGGAGTCAGGCCACGCGGCCCAAAATCCAGGAGAAAGGATAATGGGGCAGCTTGGTGACGGACTCGGCAATCTCGTCGGCGAAGAATTCATACCGCTCGGGCTGCTTGCAGAGATATTCCTGGGCCTTGGCCGCTTTGCCCGTCAACGAGAGATTGGCGACGTCCCAAGTTTCGATCAGGTGGCCGATGATCTGGGAATAGGAACGGGCGGTGTAGACCTGGCTGCGCTGAGTAACCGTGGCGAAGTGATCGAAGAGGTCGGGATCCTGGCCGTCGAACATCCGTCGGCCGGGCATGGCGACGATCCCCTTGAGCATCGCCCGGAAGGCGAGGACGCTCCCTTCGGGGTCGCGCTTCATCAGCTCGCCGACGACCTTGGTGTAGAAGACCTCGTGGCGGGTCTCGTCGGCGGCGATCTTCCGGCAGATCCGGGCGAGGTTAGCATCGCCCTGCTGGGCGGCCAGCTTGCCGACGTTCCCGTGGGTGATCCGGGTCGCGCGCTCCTGAAATGCCGTGTAGACCAGCCCCGCCGTGTCGCTTCCCCGGCTCCCGGGGTCGAAGCCGCCGCGGATCAGGTGGTGGACGGTCCGTTCCACCGACCGCATGTCCACGCGTCCGGTGAGCCGCAGGTAGGCGTTGAGCAGGTCGCCGTGCCGATTCTCCTCGGCAGTCCACCCGCGGAGCCACTGCGACCAGGGCAACATGTCGGTGCCCGAGACGTGCCGGGCGACGCGTTCGAGCGAGATCGCGTAGTTGGGCAGGGCCTCCTCCGTCACCATGTTGCCGACCAGGATGACAAGGAGGTCGTCGGACAGGCACTGCGAGGCGCCCCGGAAGCTGGCCAACTGCTCCGACCAATCGTCCGAGGTCAGGTCCGGGAGCAGATCCGTGGGCTGCCAGGCCTGATCCACCGGGGCGAGGAGGGAGAGATTCTCCCCCACAAACTCCTGCAACCCTTCGATCAAGTCCATGTTCGAGTCGCTCCAGGCCCGTGAGCTCAAGTCGGCCGGTCCGTCCGGAACCGTCGCCCGTGGGGTTATTGTATCCTCGGGACAACCGAAGGGGCACAATCGCCGAGTCAGAACCGTCCGAACCGAGCCGGCTAAAATCCCTCCCCGGGCCGGACGCCGCCGGGAGGAAAGCTTCCGAGATGAGTTCCAGCCGGCTGGATCGCCCAGGATCCGGGCTTGAGTCCTAACGACGATATCTCGCGACGATCCGAATCTCGGAGCATGATAAGAATTTGCGACGAAGCCGGCGACGGAAATTTTTACAACCGTCCCCAATTCGCCCTCAAGCCGCATTGGTCTCGTAGGGGTGGAGAGGATATCGGCAAGCGAGGCGAACTGGCTGTAACAAGATCGACCCGACCGACCCGTCCCCTGGGCTGGGTCCGGTCCTGATGCCGGGAGTCCAGGCCGAACTTCCCACAGGGTTGATTCCGATAGTTCATCGGTGGCGGTTCACATCCGCCTGACCTGGGACCGGCCGCTCGTCCCGGCGCCGTGAATTCGCCGGATGATGGAGGGCCCGGACGGCCCGTCCTGGCCCGCATGGATCCGGATCCGGGCCGGGCCGACGAGGCGGATCAGGGATCCCGGGATGGTTCCGAGGACGGTCACACCGCCCGAGGCATCCTCGATCGCCTGGACGGCCCACCCCCTGGTCCCGGCCCGATCCGCGGGAGGCTGGGCGGTGACGGTCCCCCGATCCGGATGGTATCTCAGGCAGACGGCCAGGGTCGGACGGCCCGCGGCGACCCGCCCCGCCGCGTCGCGGGTCCGGAAGAGGCCCACCCGCGTCTCGGCCGGCGTCAGGGGGAGCCCGGGAGCCCACCCCTCGCTCGCGACGGTGAAAAGCATAGCATTCGCCTCCCTGGTTTCGGATCCGGTGAGAGGACGATCGGCCCAGCCCGATCGGCGACTCCCTAAAGTATCGCACCGGGAGTGCCGTTCGCACCCGATCCGGCCGGGTGGCCCCGCGGGTCGATCGGGCTGTCTGCAGCACGGCGAGCCTGCTCGTTGCGTGGTCCCTCGGGATTGGGCGGATCGGATCCCGACCGACATTTCCGCTGGATCGAGAACCGGGGCCCGACATCGAAGTAATGGCCTCGGCCCCTCCCGGGAGAGAAATGCCCCACATGCACCCATATTTCCCCCATGACGGAGGCGGTCGAGGCCGATTAATGAGTACGTGAGCGGAAAATTCGACGCTCCCGGAGCCCGGCGGGCCCTTCCAGGGCGGCCGGCGGATCGGCATTCAATCGCTCCCGTCCCGAGGACGACAGCATCGCGTGGGTCGTCCCGAACCGGGCCTCTCCGGGTGGCCGCGAGAGCCAATATTCCTCCCTCGCTCCTGGAGAACTCCACGGTGAAAGCTTGGATGCTTTCGGTCGTCGGATTGGCCCGAACCATGATCGGGCGCCGGTCGCCCGCCCCGACGGCCCGGAAATACCGGGTCCGGATCGATATGGCGTTGGAGCACCTGGAACGCCGCGAGGTCATGACCACGGCCACGGTGATCCCTTTCGCCTCGCTCCCCGGTCAGATCACGGCGCCCGGGCAGTCGGCCCAGGTTGTCCTCCACCTGGGTGCCGGCCAGCTCCGGTCGGACCGGGCGACGTCGGTTCTGGTCGGCTTCTACGCGGAGCCGGCCCCCGGCTCGTCGGTCGCGCCTCAGATCACCGAGGTCGGCGGGGCGATGGGTCGCCAGACGCCTTTCGCCGTCCCGCCCAGGAGTCCGTCTCCTCCCTCGAAAGCCCTCTTCCTCACGGAGGTCGTCCCGCTCTCGGACCGGCCCGAGGACCTGGTCGTTCGCGTCTCGGGATTGAACAGCAACACCGGCAACTTCACCGTCCGGGCGTTCCTGCCGGGCGACAGCAACGGCGACGGGACCGTGGACGGGACCGACCTCGCCCGCGTCCAGGCCGCCTACCGGACCGCGGCCGGTCAGTCGAACTTCGATCCGCAGTCCGACTTCAACGTCGACGGCCACGTGGGCTGCATCGATCGTCGGGTGACCCAGGTGAATCAGGGTGCCCACATCGCGCCCGCCCCGGTCGTCGCGGCGGCGATTCCGAACCCCGCACCCGCCCCTCCTCCCTCCCCGCCGGCCCCTGCCCCGTCGGTGCAGATCAACGAGATCCTGCCCGTCCCGGTGGCACCGGTGATGGTTGCGGCCGTCCCGCAGGCCCAGGTGGCCGTCGCCCCCGTCCCGACGTCGCAGGTCCTGGTGTCCCCGATCCAGTCGGACCCCCTGGCCTTCCCCGTCGGCCAGTCGGCCCCGGCCTTCGTCTACGGTCAGCCGATCTTGCCATCACCGGGGCCGGGTTTCGTCGGCTCGGCCGCGCAGTCGGGAGGCTTCGTGTACGGACAGCCGGCGGACCAGGGGGCATCCCCGGGCTACATCTATGGACAACCCGTCGTCCGGCCTGCTTCGGCCGGCTATTACCTCCCCGCCGGGACTCCTTCATCCTACTATTATGGGTCGTCATCGGCACCGGCCGTCGGTGGGACCGCCTCGATTGCCGCCGTCCCCGTCTCGGGGCAATGGGGGATGCCGGCCCCGGTCGCGGGCTATTATGCGACGTCGGCCCAGTCTCCGATCTATCCTTCGATCCCGATGACGGGCGCGGTCGCAACCAATCCGGGTGCCCCCGTCTATTACTACGGACAGCCCGTCGTGCGGACGTCCACTTACGGACAGTCACGCCTGGTTGACCGCGGATTTTAAGGTACGATCGTCCCCCCCGAGGGCCATCGATCGCGGACCCTTCGGACCAGGAGCGAAGTTCAAGCCTTCGGGTCATCGTGGGGTCCAAAGCGATCCCACAGGGTCCAGCGACGTCCCGGAGGGGACACGGGAGCGGGTTTACCCGCTCCCGTTCTGGCCCGGCGAGGCGGTTCGAGGCAGGTGGCCGATAGATGATCGAACCACGTCATCCAGGCCGTGGGCGTTAAGCCTCCCGTTGCCTTACCAGGAAGCCGCCCGTCACCGCGATTGGCCCTGAGCCCAAATTATTTGCGGCTATTGCTTGATCTAAAGTGCATCAGTTGCTAGAGTTGAAATCACGGAGAGGTGACCGAGCGGCCGAAGGTGCGGCACTGGAAATGCCGTGTACTGTCACAGGTACCGCGGGTTCGAATCCCGCCCTCTCCGCTTGTTACGAAAAAGTTGCGACGGACCGCAAATCTCGAAATCAGCAGGGTACCGCAAGGTCCGTCACGCCATTTGTGGATCGTGCCACTCGGGATCGACGGAAGTACAATTCGACCGGACTCGAACTGACGATCTTCTTTCGCTGATTTTCGCCTTGGGCAGTCGCTCCAGACCTAGGATGATGAGAGGTCCGCGGCGGATCACCCGGGGCCTTTGGGCACCCATTCGGCTCGTTTCTCGCTCACCGGCCCCCGAGCTCGGCGATAGGCACGATGGGGCCGTCTCGATGATGACCCGGTCGCGGGGCCGGACATCGTGGGATGTCGTCCGCTCTGCCCCACCGACCTCGGGACGTGGCCCAACCTATCGCGCGGTCGTCGTCGTCAGATCTCGATAGAGCGAGACACGCCGGTCAGAACGCCTCGGCCGCCGGGACGGGATTGATCGCGATCTGGGCGACCGGGTCGAGGTCCGGGACGCCGGGCCTCTCGACGGCCGATCGGAGCCGGCCGGCCAGCCAGAGGCTCAGCAAGGTCGATCCGGCGCCGATCAGGCCCACGATCCCGTATCGGTGGAGCGTGCCATCAGCCGACCTGAGGAGGATCTCGCCCGCCAGATAGGAACCCAGGCCGGCCGCGACGTGCTGGACCGATGAGTACGCGCTCATGAATCCGCCCCGGAGCCGCGGCTCGACGCTGCCCGTGACCATCGCCATCGCCGCGACCATCCGGCCGGCGTTGCTCACCATCAGCAGCGCCACCGCCCCCATGGAGATCAGGAGGCCGACCCGGGGCAGGTTGGTGATCGACAGCATCATCAGGGCCGAGCCCGGCGCGATGATCCGGTAGACGAGGAGCTTGCCCGACCGGTCGGCCCACCGACCCACCATCGGCGAGATTATCAGCGAGAGGGCCCCGCCCGCGATGTAGATCCAGGGCAGGTCGTCCTCGGTCAGCCCCACATTGCTGACGAAGAAGGGGCTGATGAACGGCACGACCAGGAAGGTGCCGAACATCATCGAGATCACCAGGGCGAACGCCCGGAGGTGATTCGGGTGCGTGTACATCTCGACCAGCCGGGCCGCCAGATTCCCGGACCCCTTGTCGAGGTGGCCCCGGAGCGAGGGGAATGACCACAGCCCCAGGCCCAGGATCGGCAGTCCCAGGCCGGCCAGCATCAGGAACGGCACGTGCCAGCCGAGCCGGGTCCCGACGTAGAGCCCGAACGGGACCCCGGCGACCGACGCCAGCGAGAACGATGAGATCAGGATGCCGCTCGCCCGGCCCCTGCGCTCCTCGGGGAAGACGTCGCCGATGATCGTCATCGACAGCCCGCCCAGGATCCCGCCGAAAGCCCCCGTGACGACCCGGGCCATCAAAAGCGTCGGGTACGAGTTGGCGAGGCCGCAGAGCAAGGTCCCCACCAGGAACCCCACGTAAAGGCCCAGGAAGGCCGTCTTGCGGTCGAATCGATCGACCAGCGTCGACGCCACCACCCCGGCCGCCCCCGCGCTCAGCGTGTACGACGAGACGATCAGGCCGTATTGCTTCGGGGTGATGTCCAGCGTCCGCATGAGCTGCTGGCCCAGCGGCATGATCACCATGAAGTCGACGATGCTGGTGAACTGCACGGTCGCCAGCGTCAGCAGGACGGCCCGCTCCGTCGCCCGACCGTGACCCTCGGCATCGCTCATCAATAGCCCCTCGGGAGCCGGGCCGGGGCGCCCGGCCCGCCTCAGCGGTCGACCGTCTGCATCATCCCGGCCGGATAACGATCGCCCGCCGCGACCCCGCGCGGGGCGACCTCGGCGATCCGGGCGAGGTCGTCCGACGAGAGCTTCAGGTCGACGGCGCCGGCGTTCTCTTCCAGATAGCGACGACGCTTGGTCCCCGGGATGGGGACGATGTCGGGCCCCTGGGCCAGGACCCAGGCGAGCGCGAGCTGCGAGGCGGTCCGGCCCTTCTCCGCGGCGATGGCCCGGATCCGGTCGACCAGTCCGAGGTTCCTGGCGAAATTGTCGCCCTGAAACCGGGGCGAGTGGTGGCGGTAGTCGTCGGGCCCGAAGTCGGCGGCCGACCGGATCTGGCCGGTCAGGAACCCGCGCCCGAGCGGGCTGTAGGGGACGAAGCCGATCCCCAGTTCGCGGCATGTCGGCAGGATCGCGTCTTCCGGGTCGCGACTCCAGAGCGAGTATTCGGTCTGGAGGGCCGCGATCGGGTGGACCGCGTGGGCCTTCCGGAGCGTCGCCGGGCCGGCCTCGGAGAGGCCCAGGTGGCGGACCTTGCCCGCCCGGACCAGGTCGGCCATGGCGCCGACGGTCTCCTCGATCGGGACGTCGGCATCGACCCGGTGCTGATAATAGAGGTCGATGTGGTCGACGCCGAGCCGACCGAGCGAGGCGTCGCAGGCCGACCTGACGTAATCCGGCCGGCCGCAGATCGCCCGGACGGTCGGGTCGTCCGCCGATCGGACGATCCCGAACTTGGTGGCCAGGATCACCCCGTCGCGACGCCCCCGGATCGCCCGGCCGACCAGCTCCTCGTTGGTGAACGGGCCGTACATGTCGGCCGTGTCGAGGAAGTTGACGCCCAGATCGAGGGCCCGGTGGATAGTGGCGATCGACTCGGCGTCGTCGCGGGCCCCGTAGAAGTCGGACATCCCCATGCAGCCCAGTCCGACCGCGGAGACTTCCAGGCCCGACTTGCCCAGCTTTCGACGTTCCATCGTTCGTCCGCCCCCCGGTGGCCGATCGTGACTGACTTGCTCGCGTGATGGGAATCTATGGAGCAGGTGGGCCCCGAAGTCAACCCCCGGGGAGACCGCGACCGGCCTTCACGGTCCGGGCGCCCCCGGACCTAATGAGAGTGTTGCCGGCACCAGCAGAGGAGCGATCATGGAATCACCCGACGGGATCGCCCGGGCTCCTCGACGCCTCTTCACCCGGCGTCGGGCCCGGCGGTGGGCCATCCGCCTGGTCGCCCTGACGGCCCTCTGGCTGCTGGGGTCGTTCCTCGTCGCCCACCGACTCACGCGCCGCCAGGGATCGCCATTCGAGGAGCCGGCCCCCCGCGTTAGCTGGGCGTCGTTCGAGGCCGTCCGGTTGCCGACCCGCGACGGCCACGAGCTTGGGGCCTGGTTCGCCGACGGCCGGGCCGGCGCCCCTTCGGTCGTGATCCTGCACGGCAACGGCGGCCATCGGGGCCATAGCCTGTCGAGGGCCCACCTGCTCGCAGGCGTCGGGTGCGCCGTGCTCCCCGTCACGTTCCGGGCCCACGGCGATTCGACGGGCGTCTTCAACGACATCGGCTATTCGGCGCGACTGGACGTGATCGCGGCCGTGGAATACCTCGAACGTCGACGGCCCGGCCGGCCGATCGTGATCCTCGGGTCGTCGCTGGGAGCCGCCGCGGCGACGTTCGCCTCGGCCGAGCTGGGCCATCGGGTCCGGGGGTACATCCTGGAGGCTCCCTATCTCGACCTCAAGGTTGCGGTCCGGAACCGGACGGCCGAGCATCTCCCGATCGGCCTGGAATGGCTGGCCTATCGGAGCCTGGTCGCCGTCGCTCCCCTGGTCCTCGACGACCTGGAGAAGATCTCGCCGCGCGACGCGATCGCGGGCATCCCGGACGACGTCCCGGTCCTCCTGATCTCGGGCGGGAAGGACCAGAAGGCCCGGACCGATCAGGTGGAAGCACTCTCCGAGCGGGTCCGGGGCCACGGACGCCACGTCATCTTCAAGGAAGCCGGCCACCTGCATTTCGCGGAGTCCGACCCCGACCTCTACAACCGGACGATCCTCGACTTCATCCGGGAGGTCGCCCGGCGGCCCGGGGGCGGCTGAAACCCGGGCCCGACGATCAACGCAGGGCCGGCTTGACGGGGGCCCTGGACTCGAGGAACGAGATCGCGTGATGCGCGTCGTCGAAGACGTCCCAGTAGGCGTCCATCCGCATCTCGTCGAGGAACTTCTCCATCGGCGGGGTGATGTTCGCCAGGACCGCCTCGCCGCCCCCGAGCCGGACCTTTCGCGTCAGCGTCATCAGGAGCCCGAGCACGGTCGAGCCCGTCTCGCGCACGCCGCCGATCTCCAGGACGAACCGGCGGTAGCCCTGTTCGAGCAGGACGCCGACCTCGCGGCCGGCGTCGAAGTGGCGGGGGTCGTTCATCAGCCGGCCGAAGTTGCTCAAGATCGCCACGTCGCCCACGAACCGGACATTGACGGCCATCGCTCGCGTCTCCACAACCCGGCGAGATCTTCCGATCTCGGACCGTCGAAAACCTATTGACCGGGTCGCGGCCCGGACCGCGATCCGATCGCCCTGATTCAGAGATTCCCTTCGATCCCCTGCCGGTGGTAATAGTGCTCGACCTGATCCTGGTTCTCCAGGAGCCATTCGATGGTGGGCTCGTTCCGGAGCGCCTTGCGGATCACCCGGGCCGTGGCCTCGCGGTGGGTCGCGAAGAGGGCCTCGTGGTCGAGCCCCTCGACCTTGATGACGGCCGGGTCGAGCCAGACCGAATAGATGATCCCCAGGTCGTTGACCTTGTCCCGGGGGATGTCGCCGGCGCGGACGGCGTCGAGGACACCGTGGGCGATGGCCGCCTGGACCGTGCCCATCAGGATGTTGGTGTACCTCGCATTCTTGACCGTCACCTTGCTCACCATCACCGTGGCGGGCCGGACCTGGACGTCGCTGTTGAGGATCGCGAAGACCTTGGTGTGTCCCTTGGCCTGGCCGCCGATGAGGTTGGCCAGGGCATGTCCGACCGGCCCGTCCAGCTCGCCGATGACGACCTCGGGCTCCGCCGCCAGGTAATCCTCGGCGCCTTCGACAAGCGCCTCGCCCGTCCTCAGGATGATCCGATCGCTCATCGCTCCCCCCCGACGACCCGGGGCCGACCATCCGGCCCGATGGCCTATCATCGCATCCCGAGATCCTCCCGGAAACCGAAGCTTTCCCATTTGCGAGAACTTTCTTGACCCGCGGAACCCACCGAATATAAACTCTTGATATTGTTCCTCGACGAATGATCGCGCCACGCCGCCGTTCGACCCCCGGTCGGACCGACACGGCAGACCAGCCGGCCCGAGCTTGATCCCGCGGTCGAGGCCAGCCCGACCGCTGCCCCGCGATCTCCCACCGCCATCCGATCCCGATCGTCAAACCATCCTCGGGTCGGATCCGCCCCTTCGAGCGATCGCATCGACGTATTTCCTGATCGGCGGCGCATCCGAGGCCGCTTCCCCGGGTCGTCAGGAGAGGGTAACACTCGATGAGTCAGCATGGGACCAGGACCGACCTCCCGACCCAAATGATGCCCGCCCGGGCCATCGGGCTCCTCGCCCTGGGGGCGTCGCTGCTCGCCATCCCGGCGGCGGGCCTCGCCGACGAGGTCGAGTTCAATCGCGACATCCGCCCCATCCTCCGCGAGACCTGCTTCCGCTGCCACGGGCCCGATAGCGGCTCGCGCAAGGCCGATCTCCGCCTCGACCGCCGCGAGGACGCCATCAAGGCCGGCGCCATCAAGCCCGGGGACCTCGACGCCAGCGAGGCCATCGCCCGGATCTTCTCGGAAGATCCCGAGGAGGTCATGCCCCCTCCCAAGTCGCACAAGTCCCTCAACGCCGCCCAGAAGGACCTGATCAAGCGATGGGTCGCCTCGGGCGCCGAGTACCAGCCGCACTGGGCGTTCATCCCGCCCGAGAAGGCCGAGCCGCCCGCCGTCAAGGAAGCGGAATGGTCGAAAAACCCGATCGACCGGTTCCTCCTGGCCCGGATGGAGGAGAAGGGCCTGAAGCATGCGCCCGAGGCCGATCGCCGGACCCTGGCCCGACGCGCCAGCCTGGACCTGACCGGGCTCCCCCCAGCCCCGGCCGACGTCGAGGCGTTCCTCAACGATCAGGCTCCCGACGCCTACGAAAAATACGTCGACCGCCTGCTCGCCACGCCGGCCTATGGCGAGCACCGGGCCCGATACTGGCTCGACGCCGCCCGGTACGCGGACACCCACGGGATCCATTTCGACAACTACCGCGAGATGTGGTCGTATCGCGACTGGGTCATCAACGCCTTCACCGTCAACAAGCCGTTCGACCAGTTCACCGTCGAGCAGGTCGCCGGCGACCTGATCCCGAACCGGACCCTGGAACAGCAGGTGGCCTCGGGCTTCAATCGCTGCAACATCACGACCAACGAGGGCGGGGCGATCGGCGAGGAATACCTCGTCCTCTACGCCCGGGACCGGACCGAGACCGTGTCTCAGGTCTTCCTCGGGCTGACGGCCGGCTGTGCGGTGTGCCACGACCACAAGTTCGACCCGATCAGCCAGCGGGAATTCTACGAGCTGGCGGCCTTCTTCAACAACACGACCCAGGGCGCCATGGACGGCAACATCAAGGACACGCCGCCGATCGTGTTCGTGCCGAATCCCGACGACCGCGGCCGGTCGGAGGCTCTGGGGGTCGAGCTATCCGCCGTCAAGCAGTTGTTCGACGCTCGACGCGCCGCGGTCCGGCCCGAGTTCGACAAGTGGCTCGCCTCCGCGACCCCCGAGACCCTCGGGACCATGACCCCCTCCGAGGGCCTGAAGCTCCGCGCCCGGCTCGACGACCGCGGCTCCACCGCGACGAAATCGACCCCGGGCGCCATCGAGCTGGCCGACGTCGGCGACTTCGACCGCGACCAGTCCTTCTCGTATGGGGCCTGGGTCAAGCCCGCCCGGGCGGGCCTCGGGGGCGCGATCCTTGCCCGGATGGACGAGGGCGAGAAGTACCGGGGCTGGGACCTCTGGCTTGAAGGCGGCAAGGTCGGCGCCCACATCATCCACGAGTGGGAAGGGAACGCTCTGAAAGTCGTCTCCGACGCCGACCTCAAGCCGGGCGTCTGGAGTCACGTCCTGGTGACCTATGACGGCTCGTCCAAGGCGTCAGGAATCAAGGTCTACGTCGACGGCAAGGCGCGGATGCTCCGGACCGACGCCGACACCCTCAAGGGGACGATCCGGACCCGGGTCCCGTTCAAGGTCGGCCAGCGGAACACGACGTCGCCGGTCGCCGATGCGGTGTACAACGACGTCCGGGTCTACAACAAGGCCCTTGCGTCCGACGATGTCGAGCGGCTCGTCGGCGCCTCCCGCGCGGCCGACCTGGTCGCCAAGCCGGCCGACAAGCGGCCCGCGGCCGACGTCGACGCGACGTTCGGCTGGTATCTCGCCGCGAACGACCCGGCCACTCGCGAGATCGCCGCGAGGCAGGCGACGCTCGAACGCGAGCAGGCCGCCATCAAGTCGCGCGGGACCGTCGCCCACGTCATGAACGAGAAGGCCGAGCCCGCGATGGCCTATATCCTCATGCGGGGCGACTACGACAAGCGCCGCGACGCGGTGAAGGCCGACACCCTGGACGTCCTCCCGCCGATGCCGACCGACCTGCCCCGGAATCGGCTGGGCCTGGCCCTCTGGCTGGTCCGGCCGGAAAACCCGATGACGGCCCGGGTGACGGTCAACCGGTTCTGGCAGGAGATCTTCGGCACCGGGCTGGTCAAGACCACGGGCGACTTCGGCCTCAGCGGCGACCTGCCGACCCACCCCGAGCTGCTCGACTGGCTGGCCGTCGAATTCCGCGACGGCGGCTGGGACGTCAAGAAGTTCTTCAAGCTCCTGGTCACCTCGGCCGCCTACAAGCAGTCGGTCGCGTCCACGCCGGAGCTGATCGAGAAGGACCCGTCCAATCGCTACATAGCGCGCGGCGCCCGGTTCCGGATGGACGCCGAGATGGTCCGCGACCACGCCCTCGCCGCGTCCGGCCTGCTGGTCAAGAAGGTCGGCGGCCCGAGCGTCCGGCCGTACCAGCCCGATGGGGTCTGGGAGGCCGTGGCCATGCCCGGCAGCGACACCCGCGACTACCGCCGCGACTCGGGCGAGAAGCTCTATCGCCGGAGCCTCTACACCTTCCTGAAACGGGCCGCGCCGCCGGCCTCGATGGACATCTTCAACGCCCCGGCGCGCGAGGTTTGCACCGTCCGACGGGAACGGACCAACACCCCGCTCCAGGCGCTGGTCACGCTCAATGACATCCAGTTCGTCGAGGCCGCCCGGGTCCTGGCGCAGAATGTCCTCAAGGAGGCTGGCGACCCGGTCGAGGGGCGGATTGACGCCGCGGCCCGCCGGCTCCTGGCCCGATCGTTCCGGCCCGAGGAGGTCTCGGTCGTCCGCGAGTCGCTCGACGGCCTGCTCGCCTACTACAAGGCGCACCCCGAAGACGCGTCCAAACTGATCGCGGAGGGGGAGTCGAAGGCCGATCCGAGCCTGGACGTCCCGACCCTGGCCGCCTGGACCATGCTCTGCAACGAGCTGATGAACCTCGACGAGGTCCTCAACAAATAACCGTCGCGTCGCACGCCGGACCGTCCCAGGGGTGGAACCGAGGTCGATCGAACATGGATCCGATTCAGGAATACGTCCGGAACGAGTCGCGCCGCCAGTTCCTCGGCCGGGGCGTCAACGCCGTCGGCTGGGCGGCGTTGGCCTCCCTGATGGGCAACGGCCGGGGGCCCGCCGCGGCCCTCGGCGCCGAGGGGGGCCTGCCGGGCCTGGCCCACTTCGCGCCCAAGGCGAAGCACGTCATCTACCTGCACATGGTCGGCGGGCCGTCGCAACTGGACCTGTACGACTACAAGCCGAAGATGGTCGAGATGTACGACAAGGACCTGCCCGACTCGGTCCGGAACGGGCAGCGGCTCACGACGATGACCTCGGGCCAGAAGCGGTTCCCGATCGCGCCTTCGAAGTACAAATTCGCCCAGCACGGCAAGTCGGGCATGTGGGTCAGCGAGCTGCTGCCCCACACCGCCAAGATGGTCGACGACATGTGCTTCATCCGAAGCATGAACACCGAGGCCATCAACCACGAGCCGGCCATCACCCTGATGCAGACCGGCAACATGGTCACCGGCCGCCCTTGCCTGGGATCCTGGGTGTCGTACGGCCTGGGCTCGGCGAATGAGAACCTCCCAACGTTCGTGGTCCTGGTCGCCAAGCCGTCGAACACCGAGCAGATCCAGGCGATCTCGGCGCGACTCTGGACCTCGGGATACCTCCCCGGAGAGCACGCCGGCGTCTCGTTCCGGAGCGGCGGCGACCCGATCCTCTACATCAACAACCCGCCCGGCGTCCCCCCCGAGGTCCGCCGCCGGACCCTCGACGGCCTCCGGGCGCTCAACGAGGCGACCTTCCAGAAGGTGGGCGACCCCGAGACCCACACCCGGATCGAACAGTACGAGCTGGCCTTCCGGATGCAATCCAGCGTCCCCGACCTGACCAACCTGGCGACCGAACCGAAGTCGACCCACGACCTCTACGGCGACGACATCAAGAAGCCGGGGAGCTTCGCCCACTCGGCCCTGCTGGCCCGCCGGATGGTCGAGCGCGGGGTCCGGTTCGTCCAGATCTATCACAATAACTGGGACACCCACGGCAACGTCGCCGTCCGCCTGCCCAGCCAGTGCAAGGACGTCGACCAGCCCTGCTGGGGCCTGATCCAGGACCTCAAGGCCCGGGGCCTGCTCGACGAGACCCTGGTGATCTGGGGCGGCGAGTTCGGCCGGACGATCTACTCGCAGGGCGGCCTGACCAAGGACAACTACGGCCGAGACCACCACCCCCGATGCTACACGATGTGGATGGCCGGCGGCGGGGTCAGGCCCGGGGCCATCCACGGCGAGACCGACGACTTCTCCTACAACATCGTCAAGGATCCCGTCCACATCCGCGACTTCCACGCGACCGTGCTCCACCTCCTCGGCTTCGAGCACGATCGCTTCACTTACCGCTATCAGGGCCTCGACCAGAAGTTGACCGGGGTCGAGCCGGCCCACGTCATCAAGGCCCTGCTGGCCTGACGGGCCGGGCGGGCGGAAACGCCCGCCCGATCCCCTCTGCCCCGTCTAATGGATCGCGCAGCCGGCCATCCCGTGCTTTTCGAAATACCGCTGGTGATATTCCTCGGCGCGGTGGAAGGTCGAGGCGGGCGTGATCTCGGTGACGATCGGCTTGCGGAACCGGCCGCCGGCCGCGGCGGCTCCCATCGAGGAGCGGGCCGCCGCCTCCTGCTCGGCGTCCAGGGTGAAGATGGCCGAGCGGTACTGGGTGCCGATGTCCGGCCCCTGGCGGTTGAGCGTGGTCGGGTCGTGGAGCGACCAGAAGACTTCCAGGAGCCGCTCGAACGAGACCTTCTCGGGGTCGAAGACGACCTCCACGACCTCGGCATGCCCCGTCCGGCCGGAGCAGACGTCGCGGTAGGTCGGATCCGGGAGTGCGCCCCCGGAATAGCCCACCGCGACGTCGGAGACCCCCTCGACCCGCCGGAAGGCCGCCTCCACGCCCCAGAAGCAGCCCGCCCCGAATATCGCCTTTTTCATCTCGGATCCTCGTCCGTCGTCGCCATGTTCTCGGATTGACCCTTCCTGTTGTACGCGCCCGGACGGCGAGTGGCAATCGATGAACGCGTTAAGTTCGCCGCAACTCGTTGGTCCGCAAGGGACTGGTAAGGCTGTCGCCGCGGTGTTACGGTGATAATGGTCCGGGAGGAGGTAAGGCCGCCAGGACGATCGGCCCTGCCCCTCTTTCCACCCCGTCCCACCCCGATCAGAGGTGAAGCCATGAAGATTCATCGTCCCACGTCGTTCCTCGTCATCTCCCTCGTCCTCGTCGGACTCTCGGGCGGGCGGTCGACCGCGTCGCAGGCCGAACAACTGGCGGGCGTCGTCAGCACCGTGGACGTCGACGGCCGGAAGATCGCCGTGACCCCGACGGGCAAGGAGAAGAACGTCGACGTCGCCGTCGATGACAAGACGATCATCGAGAGCGCCGCGGGCAAGAAGCTCGGGCTCAAGGATCTGAAGACCGGCGATGGCCTGGGGATCGTCCACACGGCGGGCGTCGCGTCGAAGATCCTCGTCAACCCCAAGCCCGCCGAGCTGACCGGCCACGTCAAGTCGGTCGGCGCCAACTTGAAGACCTTCGTCGTGACCGAGACCGGGACCACCACCGACGTCACCGTGGCGATCACGCCGGATACCCAGATCCTCACCACCTCCGGCAAGAAGCTGGAGGCCAAGGAGCTCAAGAAAGGCGACGGGGTCGGCATCTCGCATGTCAACAGCGTCGCCTCGAAGGTGGTGGTCAACGTGAAGCCGGTTGACTGACGACCATCCGAGCCCCGCCGATTACCGCCCGGCGACGCCGCCGGGCCTCGACCTCGCGCCTGCCATCGGACATTATTTGCCATCATCGCGGTGCGGATCGCTTTGCTGCTGCCCGCCGTCCAGGCCGCCCGCCGGACGCAGTGCGTCAATAAACGGAAGCAGCTGATCAGTGCCGATCGCTAATGATCGGCGGGGGTGGGGGCTTTACCGTCCCCGGAAATCGGCCGGGATCGGGGCGGAACGGGAGGACGACCGCCAGGATGAACCAGTAATGGGCCAGGCTCCCCGCGATCACGAACAGATGGAAAAGGTCGTGGGGGCCGAAGATCCCGGGCCAGAGGGTCGGCCTGCGGAGCAGGTTGAGCACCGCCCCGACGCTGTAGAAGACGCCGCCGATCACGACGAGGGACAGGGCGCGGTGGGAGATCACCCGGGCCATCTGGGAATAGCAGAGGATCACCCCCCAACCCATCACCAGGTAGACGGCGGTGGCCAGGGCGGTCGGGATCCGGCCGCCCGAGGCGAGGATCGCGATGGCCGTCCCCGCCGTGCCCCACACGGCCGACAGGGTCCAGATCCGCCATGCCCCGCTCATCAGGTTCCAGGCCAGGGGGGTATACGTCCCCGCGATCAGCGCGAAGATCCCCATGCTATCCAGGCGGATGAAGGGGGAGAGTTGATCGTCGGGGAGGCGGACGCCATGGTAGAGGGTGCTGGCCGAGTAGCAGGAGGCCAGGCAGAGGCCATAAACTCCCAGGCTGGTCCGCTTGCCGGGCTCGCCGCGACTGCCTCGCCACAAGACCAGGATCCCGGGGAGCCAGAACATCAGCGCGACGAGGTGGGTCCAGGCGCTGGCCGGCTCTCGAAAGGAGGGGAGGTCCATGGGGGATCATCAATCGGGATGGATGGCATCGGCTCAACAGCACGAGAGCGTCATCGGCCGGATGCCATGGCGGCGGAAGGGCCTCGGATCATGGTTTCAGGCGGGAATCGAAGAAGTCGAGGAGCGCGTCCCGCGCCTCGGGCGTCTGGCCGGGGAAGATCCCATGCCCGGCCCCCCGGATCACATGCAGGCGGGCCTCGACGCCGTGCTCCTGGAGTGCGGCGACCATCCGCTTCGAATGGTCGATCGGGACCAGCGGGTCCTCGGAACCCACGATGAACAGCGCCGGCGCGAAGTCCCTGCCGGCGAACAGGAGCGGCGAGGCGGACGCGAGGGCCGCCGGGTCGTCCCCCGCGAGGTCCCGGAAGGCCTGGGCCAGGACCGGCGGGGATGGCAACCGCCCCTCGCGCAGGTCGGTCGGCCCGTTCAGCGAGACCAGGGCCCGGACCTGGCCCGGGATCCGGTCGAGGTCGTCGCCCTTCTTAACTCCATCATCCCGGACTCCCAACCTGCAGGCGAGATGGCCCCCGGCGCTGATCCCCGCGGCCCCGATCCGGTCGGGGTCGATGTTGTACCGATCCGCGTTGGCCCGGAGCCACCGGACCGCCCTCCGGACGTCGTCGACCTGGGCCGGATGCCGGTGCTTCGGGGTGAATCGATAATTGCAGGCGATGGCCACGTACCCCCGGCCGACCAGCGCGGGGGCCAGGGTCGAGATCCCGTTCACACCGGACCGCTTATCGCCCTCGCGCCAGCCTCCGCCGTGGATCCAGAGGACGGCGGGAAGCTTGCCCGTAACGCCTTTCGGGCGGTAAATGTCCAGTCGATGCCGCTCATCGGCGCCGTAGGCCACGTCCAGGATCGCATCGACCTCCGGCGGGGGCGGCTGTCCGGCGCAGCCCAGGACGACCATGATGGGCAGGACCAGGCGACCGGCGGTACGGGCCATGGACTGATTTCCTTCGGGGAACAACCCTGCCGGGCCGGAGGGCCGGGCGGATTCACCGTCGTCGGTCCGATGATATCGCCGGGAGGGTTGCGAGGCGAGAGGTCGCGATGCACCGGTGCCGCGGCCGAAATCGCGGGAAGTTCGGCAATCCCGGCGGGTTTACGGCGAATGCCTTCCGATCCGATGGTGGGATGCCGGGTCGACGAGCCTCCGGATCCGAGGCCTTTCCCGTGACCCGGTCCGGCGGTACGATGCCCTCTGCCGGCCCTCGCGCCGTCTTCCGATCAATCTCTCGCCCGATCTCGGGGCCATCGAGCCGGCCCAGAAGAACCGACCCAGGAGCAAGCCGTCATGGCATCGGACCCGAAAGCTTCCCCCACGGCCGGCGCGCCGGCCGTCCATCGCTCGAACGGGGTGCGCATTTTCACCTATCCCAAGATCATCTTCATCTTCCCCACGCTGATCATGTCGACGATCTGCTGGATCGGGATGTGGATGAACGGGAGCACGGACGCGTCCAATACCCCCACCGGGGACAATCGGACCGACCGGTCGGCCCAGGTCGCCCCGGCCAGGCTGGATGCCAGGCAGGCGCGGGTCGCGACCGGCAATAACATCCTGCCGACGACCCCGGATCCCGCCCGGTTCCGGCGGACGGAGAACCTGCTCGGGCTGATCTTCCTCGGCGTCTTCTTCTTCAACCTGCTGATCCTGGCGATCGACTTCCCGAGGTTCACCATCTTCGCCCTGCTCCTGCTGAGCACGACGGTGGTCTTCTTCCTGCTCTGGCTGGGGATGTTCGTGAAAATCCTGGAGCCCCTGGAGCGGGCCGTGCAAGGGGTCTACGTCCAGGCCAACGCCCAGTTCTATTTCCTGACCACCTTGATCCTGCTCGGCGTTTACGGCGTGGTCTTCCTGTCGCGGTGGCTCGACTACTGGGAGATCTTGCCCAATGAGATCCTCCACCACCACGGGCCGCTCAGCGACCTGGAACGGTATCCGACCCTGAACCTGAAGTTCGACAAGGAGATCCCCGACGTGTTCGAGCACCTGATGTTCGGCGCGGGACGGCTGGTCCTCCACGTCGCGGACGAGCGGAAGGCGATCGTCCTGGACACCGTGCTCCACGTCTCCCACAAGGAAGAGGCGCTCAAGAAGCTGATGAGCCGGCTGGAAGTCCGGGTCACGACCGACCAGGAGGTGGCGTCCCCCTGATCGGGACGGTCCGACTCAGGCCCCTCGGCCGGCTTTCCTCGCCGGCACGGGGCGAAGGCCCGGCTTTGCGGACGGGGTCGAGGCCGAGGAGGGCGACGACAGGGGGAGGACCTCGCAGGTCTCCCCCCTCCGGAGTTCTTCCAGGATCGCCCCGTTGATCATCTTCTCCAAGTCCACCAGCCTCCGGGCGACATAGGCCCCGTCGAGGACCCGGTGGTCGTAGATGATCTTGACGGTGACCTTGCCCCCGGCGTCGATCGGCCCGAAGGTGAGTGTCGTCGTCAGGGGGGAGAGCGGGTGGATCTGCTCCACTCCCGTCCCTCCCAGCGTGGTCACGCCGAACGTCCCGAACCGCTTGGCGCGGCCTCGGCCCGACACGTTCAGGCTCGCCGACCACAGGAACCGGCGGATCGGCCTGGGGAATCGGCTGATCCGGATCATCCGCCGGAAGAAACCGATCTCTTCCAGGGGCGCGTTCTTGAACTCGATCAGCGACCGCTGGAGTTCGCCGAGCGTCTGGCCCTCCGGCGCCCGGAACATCCCGAAGAAGACCCCTTCCTCGCCGTCGAAGGTCCGCTCGATGGCCAGCGAGCAATTGGTCTGCGGGTGCTCGTAGATCCTCGGATACGGCCACTCCAGCAGGGCCCGCCGGAGCGGCGGGTGGTCGGTCGCGACCCGGGCGTAGGCCTTCATGAAGATCACCGACCAGGACGGCCGGTCCGGGTGGGCCCGACGCGCCGCGAAGAGCCCCGAGACGTCCATCATCCGGCTGAGGGGGATCGAAGGGACTCGACGGGCGAAGTGCAACAGGTCGGCGATCAACCGTCTCGGCACCGAGAGCGGGAACACGACTCCCTTCGGCTCGCGCATCCTTGCACCTCATCGAGTCGAATTCCGAATTCGCCCCCACCCATTCGGCGCGCGGGCCCGGACCCGGCGGCGGTCGGTGTCGAGGGTGAGCGGTACCCTACCGGAAAAGCCGGGGCCGGGGAAGCCGAAGTTGGTCGGGCGGCCGGGCGGCGGATGGGCCTCCCCAAAGGGCCGTCCGTCATGCCATAATCGTCCCCGGGGATCCGGATCGGGCGGAGCCGAAGGCTAACCGAGGTTGAGTCCGTCGATGCCACAGCGACCGCCGGTGTTCGTCCATCTCCTGCCCGCCCTGATCCCCGCCGGGGCCCTGGAGGGCGGGATCGCGGTCGTCGTCGACATCCTCCGGGCCACCACCACCATGATCCATGCCCTGGCCTCCGGCTGCGACGCGATCATCCCCTGCGGCGAGGTCGACGAGGCCCGCCGGGTCGCGGGCGGCCTCCCGGCCGGCTCGGCGCTCCTGGCCGGCGAGCGGCAGGGGGTGGCGATCGCCGGGTTCGACCTGGGAAACTCGCCGTCTTCCTGCTCGCCGGCCGCCTGCTCGGGACGGACCCTGGTCATGACCACGACCAACGGGACCCGGGCGATCCTGGCATCGCTCGGGGCAGCCCGGATCCTGATCGGCGCCTTCGTCAATCGTCGGGCGACCCTGGAGGCCCTCAAGGCCGACGGCCGGCCCGTCCACCTCGTCTGCGCCGGGACCGATGGCCAGATCAGCCTGGAGGACGCGATGTTCGCCGGCGCGATCGCGCAGGATCTCGACTCATGGGCCTGGAACGGGGCGACCGTCCCGGCCGTCGAGGGGGATGATGAGACCCTCCTGGCCAACGACCCGGCCGAGATCGCCGCCGCGCTCTGGCGCGAGACCGAGTCGATGATCGACGAGGGCTATCCGCTCTCCGACGCCCTCCGGGACGGCCGGGGCGGTCGGCGGGTGATCGAGCTCGGGCTCGACGCCGACATCGAGGACGCGGCCCGGGTCGACGCCTTCCCGTTCGCCGCCGAGCTGCTTCGCGACCCGATCCGGATCGTCCCCGCAACAAACGGGGCCGGGCCCAGACTCCGCCTGTTCGGGGCGTCGTGATGGGCCGGGATCGCCGTCCCGGGATGAGAAGGATTGTCCGACAATGGCCGGGCCGTCGGGGCGGGATCGGCTTCCCGCCCGGGCCCCGGGACGATCGAGGACGCGGGGCGGGCCCTGCCAAGGTCATGCCCCCGGAGGATTGACGACGCGATGGACATGGAAAAGCTGGTCTCGCTCTGCAAGCGCCGAGGCTTCATCTTCCCGTCGAGCGAGATCTACGGCGGCCTCAATGGCTTCTGGGATTACGGTCCCCTCGGCGTCGAGCTGAAGCGGAACATCAAGGACGCCTGGTGGCGCGACAACGTCACCTCCCGCGACGACATGGTCGGCCTCGACTGCTCGATCATCATGAATCCGAGGGTCTGGGAGGCGTCCGGCCACGTCGGCGGCTTCAGCGACCCGATGGTCGACTGCAAGGCCACCAAGGAGCGATACCGGGCCGACCAGCTCTACGTCTTCGTCACACGCTATCCTCGGCCCGACGAGAAGGGCGAGCCGGTCGAGTCGTGGTTCTCGGGCACGGGCGCATCGCCGGAGGACGCGGCCGAAGGGCCGTCGAAGAAGGCAACAAAGCTGGCCAGGCGGTTCGGGTCGCCCGAGGCGCCCCCGACCGTCCTCCCCTACCTCTCGGTCGACGCCTCGGACCGCGCCAAGGTGGTCGGCCCCTCGACGGACGAGCGCGGGAGCCTGACCGAGCCGCGCTCCTTCAACCTGATGTTCCCGACCAAGATCGGCGCCCTGGACGACGGTTCGAACACGGCCTATCTGCGCCCGGAGACCGCCCAGGGCATCTTCGTGAATTTCAAGAACGTGGTCGACACCGGCCGGGTGAAGATCCCGTTCGGCATCGCCCAGGTCGGCAAGAGCTTCCGGAACGAGATCAACCCGCGCAACTTCACCTTCCGGTCGCGCGAGTTCGAGCAGATGGAGATCGAATTCTTCTGCCGGCCGGAGGACGCGGCCGAGTGGTATGCCTACTGGCGGAAGGCCCGGTTCCAGTGGTACGTCGACCACGGCCTCCGGTCCGACCGGCTCCGGCTCCGCGACCACGACGCCGACGAGCTGGCGTTCTACTCGACGGCCACGGCCGACATCGAGTATAGCTTCCCGTTCGGCGTCTCCGAGCTGGAAGGGATCGCGCACCGGGGCGACTACGACCTGTCCCAGCACCAGAAGTTCAGCGGCAAGGACCTGACGTATTTCGACGAGGAGAAGAAGGAGCGCTACCTCCCCCACGTGATCGAGCCCTCGGCGGGGGCCGACCGCGCGACCCTGGCGTTCCTCTGCGAGGCCTATACCGAAGACCAGGTCGCCGGCGAGACCCGGGTCTCGCTCAAGCTCCACCCCCGGTTCGCCCCGATCAAGGCGGCGGTCTTCCCGCTGGTCAAGCGCGACGGGATGCCGGAGATGGCCGACAGGATTTATCGCGAACTGAAGCGGCACTTCAACGTATTCCAGGACGAGAAGGGCGCGATCGGCCGCCGATACCGCCGCCAGGACGAGGCCGGAACCCCGATCGGGATCACGGTCGACGGCCAGACCATCGCCGACGGGACGGTCACCTTCCGCGACCGCGACACCTGCCGGCAGTGGCGCGTCCCCTCGGCCGGGGTCGTCCAGGCGGTCCGCGACCTGCTGGAAGGCCGGCCGATCCCGACCGAAGGATGAACGGACCCTCGATCGATCGATCGGCCGGACCGGGAGGCCCGAACGCGATGAAGCCCTGCATCAGCCAGGCATCGACCCTGAGCAACCCCTTCGAGGCGGACGTCGAGACGTACGCCATGGCCGGCTGGTCGGCGGTGGAAATCTGGCTGACCAAGCTGGAGGCCTACCTCCAGTCGCACCCGATCGCCGAGGCCCGGTCGCTCCTCGACGGGGTCGGGCTCAAGGCGGTCGCGGCGGCCTCGCAGGGCGGACTCCTGCTCTCGCGAGACGCCGAGCGCGACGCCCACCGCGACCTGTTCCGCCGCCGGCTCGACATCCTCCGCGAGCTGGACGTCCCGATCCTGGTGGTCGCGGCCGACTTCGTCCGCGAGGTCGTCCCGGACGACTACGGCCGGGCCGCCGAGGCGCTAGCCGAGGTGGCGGAGCTGGCGGCCGGGTCGGGCGTCCGGCTGGCCCTCGAATTCCAGAAGGGCGCGGCGTTCTGTGCCAGCCTCGACACCGCCCTCGCCCTGGTGGCCCAGGCCGGGGCCGCCAACCTGGGCGTCTGCCTCGACCTGTTCCACTACTACACCGGCCCGAGCAAGTTCGAGGACCTGGCGTACCTGGACCTCGGGAACCTGGCCTGGGTCCAGGCCTGCGACCTGAGCGGCGTCCCCCGCGAGCTGGCCGGCGACTCCGACCGGATCCTCCCCGGCGAGGGCGATTTCCAGATCGACCCGATCCTGACCCACCTGGCGACGATCGGCTACGACGGTTACGTCTCGCTGGAGATGTTCAACCCCCAGTTCTGGGCGATCCCGGCCGGCCACGTCGCCGACACCGGCCGACGGGCGATGGAACGGCTCCTGGGCCGCCTGCCCGCCCCGAGGCCGGAAGAATCGAGGGGCCAGCCGTGAGCCTGTCCGTCGTCGCGATCCATCCCCCATCGGCCGTCTTTCGCGAGGAGCAGCGGTTCGGCTGGTGGGTCTACTCCGCCCTCGCCGTGATCGTCGGCCTCGTCTGGTTCATGCTCCTGGCCCCGGGCCCGGTGGGCCCGATGCGGCCGATGCGGCCGATGCTCCCTTTTCCCGAATGGTTCGCCACGGCCTTCGTCCTCTCGGTCCTGCTGTTCGTGGCCGGCGTGCTCCGGATGACGACCCTGGTCACCCCGGCCGAGGTCCGAGTCTGGTTCGGCTGGATCCCCACCCGCCGCCGGTCGATCGCGATCGGCGCGATCGCCCGCGTCGAGGTCGTCCGGTATCGCCCGATCGCCGACTGCGGCGGCTGGGGGATCCGCTCCGGCCCCGACGGCGAGCGCGTCCTCAACGCCCGGGGGGACCGGGGCGTCCGGCTCCACTTCGCCGACGGCTCCCGGATCCTGATCGGCAGCCAGAGGCCCGAGGAGCTGGCCCTCGCGGTCGAGGGGGCCCTCCGTCCGGGAATTTCGTGAACATATCCGAAGGTCGTTCGTCAATCAGGGTCCGTCGTCCCGCGTGGACGGATCAGATCCCCAGGACCCGGTCCCTCGCCTTGACCTCCCACCGGTCGACCAGCTCTCCCCCTTCGAGGACGTAGGCCCAGGTATGCAGGGCGCAGGTGGGGCAGATGTGGGTGGGGATGGCGAGCAGGGGAGCGCCGGGGGCGTAGGCCGAGTTGGGGCCGACCTCGACGACCAGGTGTTCCTCGCTCTGGCCTCCCAGGGTCGAGCCGGGGACGCCGAGCAGGGTCAATCGGGGTCCGGCGGGGTCGGCGGCGACGGCCTTGTGTCCCAGGTCGAGGCAGATCCGCCCGGCCCCGGGACGGCTGACGACCCGGGTGAGGAGGAGGGCGGCGGGCTCGAACGGCAGGTCGGGGAATTTGCCGACGTAGCCGGCATCGTGGAGGACACAGGTCCCGGGCGACAGCTCGACCCCGGGCGTCCGGTCGCCGGCATGGACCGGGAAGGTCGGCGTCCCTCCCAGGACGAGACGGGGGACGGGCAGGCCCGACCCGATCAGCCGGTCCCGGAGCCGGTGGACGGCCTCGGACCCCGGGGCGGCGGACCGTCGGCGATCGTCGGGGCTCGCGTCCCGGATCTGGCCGTCGTAGGCGTGGAGGCCGTCGGGCTCGAGGTTCGGCAGCCGGGCGACGAGGGCATAGAGCGACGCGGCGGCGTCGCCCGGGTCGATCCCGGTGCGGTTCATCCCGATGTTGAGGTCGACCAGGACCGGCAGCGGCCGGTCGAGCCCTCCGAGGGCTTCCGACAGGTCGTGGGCCGCCCCGGGCTCGTCGACAGTCGCCCGGAACTTGGTGGCGGGATAGGCCGGGATCAGCCTGGCCAGGCGGCCGAGGTTGGGCCCGACGATCGGGTAGGCGATCAGGACGTCGGACCCGCCCGAGGCGGCGACCATCTCGGCCTCGGCGATCGTGGCGCACTTGTGCTTGCGGATCCCCATCGACTCGGCCATCCGGACGATCGCGGGCATCTTGTGGGTCTTGACGTGCGGCCGGAGCCGGGCCGGCGAGCCGGCCATCGCGACCATGGCGTCGAGGTTCCGGCGGACCGCGTCGCGGAAGATCACGAGCGACGGGCTGAGCAGGCGGTCGGGCTCGCGGATCGGATAGCGCGGGTCGGTCATCGGGGATCCCGGCGGCGTGCGGCCCGTCAAAAGTTGCCCCCGATCTTGACCGGCGGGAGCAGCCCGACGATGGCCGCCGTCGACGCCCGGACACCGGCCCGGAGCGACGGCTCGGCGTCGGGATGGTAGAGCGCCGAGTGGAGCGACGGGAGCGACTCGCCCCCGGACCGGGCCGAGGCGACCCGGGCGGGCGGGATGGTCCCCAGGCGGAACATGAAGGTCGGGACCCCCCCTTCCCCGAACAGCCCGAAGTCCTCGGCGCCCATGGTGGGCTCCACCTCGACGACGTTCGCCGATCCGAGTTCCTTCGCCAGGAACGGGACGACCCGGGCGACCAGGCCGGGCGAGTTCACCGTCGGCGGGGTGCTGTCGCTGACCTCGATGGCCATGGCGGGCGCGCGATGGGCCTCGGCCAGGCCCCGGGCCCGGCGTCGGATCGCTTCGACGAGCTGTTCGCCCACCTCGGGCCGGAACGAGCGGAGGGTCAACTGGAGGTGGACGTCGTTGGGGATGATGTTGTGCTTGGTCCCGCCGTGGATCGCCCCGACCGTCACCACGGCGGGGTGGATCGGGTTGACCTCGCGGGCGACGATGGTCTGGAGGTCGACCACCAGAAACGCCGCCAGCGCGATCGGGTCGACGGTGTTGTGGGGCATGGCCCCGTGGCCTCCCTTGCCCTTGACCACCACGTCGACAGAGGTCGAGCCGGCCATCGCGGGCCCGCTGGTGAAGGCGACCTTGCCCGCCTCCAGGTCGTGCGCGACGTGGAGGGCCAGGGCGAAGGCCGGTTTCGGGAACCGGGTGTAGAGGCCGGCGTCGAGCATCTTCCGGGCGCCGCCGATCCGCTCCTCGGCGGGCTGGCCGATCAGGAGGACGGTCCCGCTCCATCGGTCCTTGTGGTCGGCGAGCCATCGGGCGGTGGCGACCAGGTTGGTCATGTGGACGTCGTGGCCGCAGGCGTGCATCACCCCGACGGCCTTGCCCGAGTCGTCGAGGGCCGTCGCCTTGCTGGCGAAGGGGAGGCCGGTCGCCTCGGTCACGGGGAGGGCGTCGAGGTCGGAGCGGAACAGGACCGTCGGCCCCGGGCCGTTCCGGAGCAGGCCGACCACGCCCTCGCCGCCGACCCCGGTGGTCACCTCGGCCCCGGCCTTCTTCAGCTCGGCGGCGACCCGGGCGGCGGTCGCGGTCTCCTTGTAAGAAAGCTCGGGGTGGGCGTGGAGGTGGCGATAGAGCCCGACCAGCTCCTCGCGGTGCCCGTCGAACCAGGCGTCGCCGTCGTCGGCCCGCGCCCAGGGTCCGGTCATCAGGGCCGCCAGGGCCCACAATCCGACGCGAAACGACGCCATGTCCGGGGCTCCGAGGGTCGAGTTCAGTCGAGGTCGTGCTGCTTGTTGAACGCGATCGCCTTGGCGTGCTCGGCCTCGGGGATCTTGCCGCATCGCTGGTAGATCACCGACAGGGCGGTATAGCTGAAGGTGTCGTCGGGTTCGAGTTCGACCACCTTCTTGGCATGGGCGATCGCCTTGTCGGACTCGGCGATGTCGCTGTAGAGCTTGGCGAGCATCCCGTGGCCGATCGCGAATCTCGGCTCGATCGCGATCGCTTCTTCGAGCCTGGCGATCGCGCCGGGCTTGTCGCCGCCGTCGCGGAGGTCGACGGCCTGATCATAGAGCTGGTCGGGGGTCGGCATGGTTGGGATTCCGTCGAGCCGTGCGGGACGTCGGGCGTCGTCCCATCTTAGGGCGGGAGGCCGGGTCCTTGCCAGGGACCGCCGACCCCGGAGGGCCCGCAACGCGCCCGGGAAAAACGAACCCAACATCGAGGATCGTCGCGGTCGGATGGGTGCTCGGGGAAGATCGGACGGGAGGTCGTCATCGGCGTCTCGCAGGGGAAAAACGAACTCAATGAACCAATTGCACAGAAAGGCTTGCCGTGCCTCGACGTCGACGGGTCGACCGGAAGCCGCGGACGTGACCTACGGATCGGCCCCGGGAATATATTCCGCCCGAAGGACCGGTTTCGAACCGACTTTTCTCCGGCCCTGGGAGAAATCCTCAAGTTGGCCGCCCCTCGGGCCGGGAAGTCGCGATTGACGAGATCGGGGCCGCTCCGTACGATCCCGCCCGCCTGTCGGCTTGGATCCTTCAGGATTGGCAGCTCATCAGGGGCACGGAGGCCGTCGCATGGTGATGGGAACGGGACTGCTCGCGTTGGCGATGGTGGCGACCGAGGGGCCCCCGGGGCCGCCGGTCGGGGAGATCACGTTCCAGGTCCGGGTGGTGACCCTGGACGGCCTGGGATGGCGGTCGGACGCTTATCCCCGGCTCCGGCCGGTCGCGCGCCGGGGGACCTCGACGATCTGGACGGCCGACCGGGCCCTGGCCGAGTCGCTGAGCGCGGCGGCCAGGGCGTCGACGATCGCCCCTCGGGTCACGACCGGGGGCGAGGCGGTGGTCACGGCACGGAACACGACCTACTTCGTCGCCCACATGGAGCGGGCGAGCGACGGCCCGATCAACGGGGCGTCGCGGGTCGCCTTCGTCCCCGAGGTCGGCAACGTCCAGGACGGTTTCCAGGTCCGGGTCTCGGGCCGGAAGCTCGATCAAGGCGTCCTGGCCCGCGTATCCATCGACGACAAGCACGTCGACGCGATCCACACCGTCGCGATGACCGAGACGGTGAGGAAGCCGGCCGATGAGCGCAATGAGGCCGCGGCCAGGACGCCGGTCGAGGTCGGCATCGATGTCCTCCAGGCCGCCTTTCACCCCGGATCGGACCGATTGTCCACGTCGATCGGCCTCATCCGCTGCCAGGTCCAGGTGCCCATCATCTCGGCCGCGCAGGTCGAGGGCGAATGGCTGATCCCCGGCGACGGGATCCTCCTGGTGAGCCTGGGCGCGCATACCGTCGCCGACGACAAGGGGATGGCCATCGTCCGCGAGCGGGTCGCGATCTTCGAGGCCGGGGCCCCTCCGTCCGGGCCCGGCCCCTTCGCGGACCGGAATCCGGCACCGTTCGCCCCCGATCTGGCCATGCCGTCGACCCCGGCCCGGTCGCTCCCCGAGGCGGTCGACCCCGACGGCCAGGTGGTCGACCTCCCGCCGCTCCCGGAGTCGGTCGCCTCGGCCGACCTCGACCGGATCAAGCCCGCCCCGAACCAGCCCAGCCCTCAGGCGCCCGGCGTCGACCCCCAGCTCGCCCGGACCTCATTCGTCCCCGTCGAGCCAGAGACCCTCCCGGACCCGAGGGGACTAATCCCGGCCGATCCCTCGCCCGTGGCCCGCTTCCTGGAGATGAACGGCCTGGAAGACTTCAACATCGCGGTGTCGGACGACTTCCGGACCATCCGGATGACCGTGAAGGACGCCCCGAAGGCGATCGACCAGATCTGCAAGGCCCAGTGCGACGACGAGGGTCCGGACATGGCGGCCTGCTGCTCCTGGGCTTCCACGCTCGCCCGGTCGGTCTCCGGGATCCTGGCCGGTCTCGCCTCGGACGAGCCGAAGTTCCCGCCGTTGCCCCCCGTCCGGTACATCAACGAGGAGATCGAATACTTCGCGCCCGGGCCGGAATTCCCCTACGCCAACACCCAGGCCGCGACCCGGAGGGCTCGGATGGAGGCGGCGGGCCTCATCATCCCTCCCCCCTCGGGCGGCCGGGAGGGCGTGTCGGAGGAGATGAACCTCGGCGTGAGCCTGAAGGCTGCCGACGGTCAATCCGTCGGCGGGATCAATGCCGACATCTCCAACGCCCTCAAGGTCCCCGGGAAGACCGAGACGGTCTCGCTCCCGCTCGGTGGCAGGCTCACGCTGGAGATCAAGGCCACCGTGATCGCGACCTCCCCGGCGCCGATCGAGCCCCCGCGGTGATCGCCGATGACCCGAAGGTGTCCTCGGCCTCGTCCGACGAGCCCTGAGCGGATCCGCCCGCGGTCGGACGATCCCCCTCCGATCGCGGCGATTCGCATCATTTGACCGACGACGGCCCGTCACCGTATGGTGGACGGGTCGTGGTCGGTCGCGGGTCGTGCGGGGATCGGAAGGGACGGACGGACATGGCCGAGAGCCACCAGGCGCACGTCGCGGCGGCGTCGCTGAATCAGACGGTCGGCGACTGGGCGGGCAACGAGGCCCGGATCCGCGAGGTGATCGGCGAGGCCCGGAAGACGGGGGCCCGGCTCCTGCTCCTGCCCGAGATGTGCGTCCCGGGATATAGCCTGGGCGACCGGCTCCTCCGGGTCGGGACGATGGAGCGGTCGTGGGACCTGATGATCCGCCTGGCCGAGGCGACCCGGGGGATGGCCGTGGCCGTCGGCCTCCCCGTGCAGTTCGAGGGCGTGCTCTATAACGCCATGGCCCTGCTGGCCGACGGCAAGCTGATCGGGCTGGGGGCGAAGGAGAACCTCGCCACCGGCGACGTCCAGTACGAGAACCGGTACTTCCTCCCCTGGCCACACGGGCGGCTGGTCGACTTCCGCGGCCCCGACGGGACCGTCGCCCCGCTGGGGACCCAGATGTTCCACCTCCCGGGGCTGGGGACCGTCGCCTTCGAGATCTGCGAGGACGCCTGGAAGGGTCTCCGCCCCGGCTCCACCTACGCCCTGGCCGGCGCCGAGATCCTCCTCAACCCGTCGGCGTCGTGGTTCACCATCGGCAAGCATCGCCAGCGCCGCCAGCTGGTCTCCCAGGTGAGCCAGTCGGACCATTGCGTCTACCTCTACACCTCGCTCCTGGGGTGCGACGCGACCCGGATGATCTTCGACGGCAGCCTGTTCATCGCCGTCGACGGCCGGATCGAGGCCGAGGGCCGGCGGTTCGTCTTCGATCGCGACTGGGAGCTGGTCGACCGGGTGGTGGACCTCCGCGAGGTCCGGCACGTCCGGATGGAGGAGGGGTCGTGGCGCGACCAGAACTCCCGGGCCCAGTGGGGGGCCTACGGCGAGGCCCCGGGCGTGGTCCGGGTCCCCGGCGATTACTCGACCCGGGAGGTCGCCCCGGCGCCGCCCCCTTACTGGATCCCGGCCGAGGCGGGCCACCCCGACCCCTCGCTCCGGTACCTGGAAGACTCCGCCCTCGGCGGCCGGAAGATCACCGGGCGGGACCTCAACCACCTGGAGCTGGAGCTGGCCCTGGCGATGGCCCTCCGCGACTACACCCGGAAGACCGGGATCAAGACCTGCTGCCTGGCCCTGTCCGGCGGCCGGGATAGCGCGATGGTCGCGCTCCTGGTCCACCGGATGCACCGCTACGGCCGGCCCGACCTCGGGCCCGAGGAGCTGAGGCGGGCGATCGGCGACCGGTTCCTGTGCGCCTACCTGGCGACGGAGAACTCCGGCGAGAAGACCCGCGAGGCCGCCCGGGCCGTGGCCCACGAGGTGGGCGCCACCTTCCTCGACGGCAAGATCCAGCCGGCCCTGGCGGCGGCCCACGAGGTCGTCGAGACGATGACCGGCGAGCCCCTGAGCTGGGACAACCCCCGCCACGACGTCACCCTCCAGAACATCCAGGCCCGGGTCCGCGGGATGTTGATCTGGACCGTCGCCAACATGCACAACGCGCTCCTGCTGGTCACCAGCAACAAGAGCGAGGCGGCCGTCGGCTACACGACGATGGACGGCGATTCCAGCGGCGGCCTGGCGCCGATCAACGACGTCCCCAAGAGCCTGATCAAGCTCTATCTCGATTGGGCCCGCGAGTTCCACGGCTTCCGCTCGCTCGACAAGATCACCGCCATGGAGGCCAGCGCCGAACTCCGCCCGCCCGGCCAGGAGCAGACCGACGAGGCCGACCTGATGCCGTTCCCGGTCCTCGACCAGCTCATGTACGCCTTCGTCCAGCTCGCGCTCGACCCCCGCGAGATCCTGGTCCGATACTGGCCGGCGATGCGGGCCCACTACGCCGACGACCTCGCCCGGTTCGCCGCGGACGTCCGCAAGTTCGTCCGCCTGTTCTGCCTCGCCCAGTGGAAGCGCGAGCGGACGGCGATCAGCTTCCGCGTGACCGCCTTCGACCTCGACCCCAAGACCGGCTTCCGCTTCCCGCCCGTCCAGGCCCCCTTCACCGAGGAACTCGCCGAGATGGACCGCCACGTCGCCCGGGTCCTGGCCGGCGACGAGTCGATCGGGATGATGCCGCGAGCCTCGTCCTGAGCCGTCCCGCCGGTCGGGACGCAAGCCTCAACGGCCCCGATAGGCCGGGTCGCGGGTCGGGAGCATCCAGGGCTTCGGGAACGGCAGGTGCCGCGACGTGCTCCAGTCGTCGGTGTACGGGCTCCGGTTGTAGGGGAGGCCGGACTGGGGCCGCTGATACCGGGGGGCCGGGGCGGCCCGCTGATAGGTGCGGGGGGCCGCGGGGCGGTAGAGCTGATATCCGGCCTGGGGCCGCGCCGCGTACTGGGCGGACGCCGGCGCGGCCATCCCGAGCGTGGCCATTGCCAGGCTCCATGTGATCCATTGCCGATTCATGGTCGATGTCCCGATCCGGTTCGAGGAGGGGCGGTTCCGTTCAACCCGCCCCGCTAATCTTGACCGCCCGGCCCGCGTCCAGGGCCGCGACGATCGCGTCGACGTCGTAGACGCATCCGCCCCAGGTCCCGCCGCCGATCGCCTGGAGGGCGGCCCAGAGCCGGGTGTCGTCGGGGAGCTCGGGGTCGGGCATGAGGTCCGGGTGGGGCGGCCGGTCGATCAGGAGGAGGGCCGCCTCCTCGGGCGACAGGTCGCGGCCATCGGCACCGACGAGGTCGACGGTCCCTTCCAGGTTCACCCGGTCGACGGCGATCCGGATCGTGTCGCCGTCCCTCAGCTTGCCGATCGGCCCGCCGGCCAGGGCCTCGGGCCCGACGTGGCCGATGCAGGCGCCCGTCGAGACGCCGGAGAATCGGGCGTCGGTGACCACGGCGATCTCCTTGCCGAACGACAGGTGCTTGAGGGCGGCGGTGATCTGGTAGATCTCCTCCATCCCCGAGCCCAACGGGCCCCGGCCCATCAACACCAGTACGTCGCCCGACCTCAGAGGGTGCGGGCCCTGCCCCTTGATGGCCGCGATCGCGTCGGTCTCGCGGGTGAAGACCCGGGCCGGGCCCGTCTTCCGGTAGATCCCGTCGGGGTCGACCACGGTGGGGTCGATCGCCGTGCTCTTGATGACCGACCCCTCCGGGGCCAGGTTCCCCCGGGGGAAGGTGACGGTGCTGGTCAGCCCCCGACCGCGCGAGCGGTCGGGGTCCATGATGACGTCATCGGGGTCGACGCCATCCTGCTCGCGGAGCCGATCGCGGAGCCGGTCGCGGCGGTCGCTCGCCTCCCACCAGTCGAGGACCCGGCCGAGCGGCTCGCCGACGACGGTCAAGGCCCCCTCGTCGAGCAGGCCGAGCCGGCGGAGGTGGAGCATCACCTCGGGGACCCCGCCGGCGAGATAGGCGCGGATGGTCGGGTGGTAGCTCGGGCCGTTGGGGAGGACGTCGACCAGCCGGGGGACCTTCCGGTTGATCGCGGACCAGTCGTCGACCGTGGGGCGCGGGAGTCCGGCGGCGAAGGCGATCGCCGGGACGTGGAGCAGCAGGTTCGTCGAGCCGCCGAACGCGGCGTGCACCGCCATCGCGTTCCGGATCGAGGCCGGGGTGAGGATGTCGGCGGTGGTCAGGCCGCGGTCGGACAGGTTGACCAGGGCCCGGGCCGACCGTCGGGCGACATCCTTCCAGATCGGCTGGCCCGACGGGGCGAGCGCGGCGTGGGGGACGGTCAGGCCCATCGCCTCGGCGACCACCTGCGCGGTCGCCGCCGTCCCGAGGAACTGGCAGCCGCCCCCGGCCGTCGCGCAGGCCCGACAGCCCAGCTCGGCCGCCTCCTTCAGGCCGATCTCGCCGTGGGTGTATCGGGCGCCGATCGACTGGATCTTGCCCGCGTCCTCGCCCGACCTGGGCGGCAGGGTGACCCCGCCCGGGACGATCACGCCCGGCAGCGACTTCGAGCCGGCCAGCGCCAGCATCATCGCCGGGAGCCCCTTGTCGCAGGTCGCCACGCCCAGGACGCCCTTCCGGCGGGGGAGCGACCGGATCAGGCGGCGGAACACGATCGAGGCGTCGTTGCGATAGGGCAGGCTGTCCATCATGCCGGTCGTCCCCTGGGTCCGGCCGTCGCAGGGGTCGGAGACCATCCCCGCGAACGGGGCCACGCCCAGGCCGGTCAGCTCCTCGGCCGCCTCCTGGACCAGGAGGCCGACCTCCCAGTGGCCCGTGTGATACCCCAGCGCGATCGGCGAGCCGTCGGGGGCCCGGAGCCCCCCCTGCGTGCTGAGGATGAGGTACGGGTCGCGGTCGACCTCCGACGGCTTCCACCCCATCCCGGCATTCTGGGTCAGCCCGAACAGGTCGCCCGAGGGCCAGTGCCGGAGCATCGAATCGGTCAGGGGGATCGACCCGACCGGGCCCTCGGCGACGGTCTGGACATCCCGGAGCGCGGCGCTGGGCGAGTTGACGAGGTCGTCGAAGCCCGATCGCGGGCCGGTGCGGACGCGGGACATGGCGATGCTCTCGGGGATGGACTTCGAGGGGGACCTGTCTCCCGATGACACCACGAATCACCCCGGATCGCAACGGGCGACGTGCGCCGGGCAGGGTCGATCGGTTCTTCAAGCTGGAGGATTTCCGGAGCCGTAGGGTGGCGTCGAGCGC
>JAABUK010000429.1_pt1 | contig 88969 bp, 66 predicted proteins | sample 5559141 | NCBI WGS metagenome assembly JAABUK01 (sample SAMN10711869, study PRJNA513367) | rock metagenome | isolation source: Antarctica rocks | place: Antarctica: Victoria Land, Pudding Butte nord | collected 2016-01-03
TTTTGGGGTCGTAGCCCAGGCCGGTGGGCTCTTCGCCGGGGGCCAGTTTATGGCGCAGGCGCACGGCCAGGGTTTTGGCGTCGAACTCGATGACCTCGCTCTTGTCCTCCACGTTGGCAAAGATGTGACCCTTGCCATCGGTGGCCGGGGCCTCAATGTCGCCGGCCAGCTCGGCGGTGCCCTCCACGGCGCCGGTGGCCGCGTTGAGCACGGTGCTCTTGCCGCCGGCGTTGCTAAACAAAAACACGCGCTTCGAGAAAGCGTCGTAGAGCAGCGCGTCGGGCTTGGGGCCGGTCAGGATGGGCGCGCCGATGGGCTGGAGCGTGGTCAGGTCAAATACGACGCAGGTGTTGTTGCGGCCGCAGGTGACGTAGCCCCGGTTGGCGCCGGGCACCACCTCAATGCCGTGCACGCCCGGCGTGTTTGGGATGGTACCAATAACCTGGCGGGTCTTCAAATCCACTACTTCTACCTGGGTGCCGTGCGAGAGGTAGAGGCGCTCGCCGGCGGGGTCCACGCTGAGGTAGTCCCAGCCGCCCTCGCCGCCCACGGCAATGGTATGGAGCAGGCGGTAGGGGACCGTTTGGGCCAGGACCTTGCCGCTGCCCAGGGCGAAGGTGAGGCTGGTAGCCAACAACAAATTTTTCATACGTAGGCGATAAGGGAGAAAGCCAGGCCCGAAGGTGGATTCAGATTCTGTCGGGAAGCTGTAGTGCACCTGATTTGGGGCAGAGTGGCTAGCCAAGCGGAGGCAGCCATGCTTTTTTCTTTAAGCTATCATTAAATTTTTCTAGTAATTCAGGGATAGCTCTACTGCTTAGGTACCAACGCTCAAGGTGTTTTGCGATAAGCTACTAAGGAATGCCCAGCGCCGAGGCAAGCCAGGCGCAACAAGTACCAGCTAAAAACAACCTGGCTAAAAATATGATTATTTTTCATGAATTCCTTGACGGAAAGCACCTTACTTTCGTATGTGTGACCTCCATAACCTGCGTTAGCCGCGAAAGCCAGCCTTGCGCCCAGCCTTTGCCGCGGCTACCTACCCCCCGTTTTTAGCCCCACTACCCAGTGAGCGACGAGATTACCAACGAGATTACCATCGTCAAGAACGAGGTAGGCATCGCCAGGCCCACCATGAAGCGCTTCGCGGTGAACGTGGCCTCGCTGTTCAGCGTGCAGATTGCCAATTTCCTGTTGCCGCTGCTCACGGTGCCCTACGTGGTACGCATCATTGGCCCCGAAAAGCTGGGCCTGCTCAACTTCTCGCAGGCCTACGTCACGTACTTCAGCCTGCTCATCAACTACGGTTTCGACATGGCGGCCGTGCGCAGCATTGCCGCCAACCGCGACGACAAGGAGGCCACCAACCGCATTTTCAGCCAGGTGATGGCGGGCAAAACGCTGCTCTGGGTACTCTCGACGGTTATTTTCGTCATCGTCTCGCTGTCCAACGCGGAGTTTAAGCAGCACCTGTTTCTGCACGTGTGTACCTACCTGGTGTGCATCGGCACGGTGCTCTCGCCGTTCTGGCTCTACCAGGCGATGGAGGATTTGGGGCGGGTAGCGCTGTTCAACCTGGCCGTGAAGCTCATTTTTTCGCTGTCGGTGCTGCTGCTCATCCGGCAGGCCAGCGACTACTTCTACCAGAACCTGGCCATCAGCGTATCGCAGATTCTGGTGAGCGTGGGGGCGCTGTACGTGGCCATGCGGCGGTTCGGCATCCGGTTTCGCTGGCCTACGGTTCCTGAGCTGCGCACCCGGTTTCGGGAGGACCGGACGCTGTTTTTTTCCTCCGTTACCATCACGATTTACGCCAGCTCCAACATCTTCATCCTGGGGCTGATGAGCCTACCCTACAACGTGGGCATCTACGCGGCCGGCACCCGGCTGGAGGGCATGGCCGAGTCGTTCGTGGGCCTGGCGCTCAACCAGGCGTTTTTTCCGATTGTGGCGCAGGCCTTTGGGCAGGGGCGCGAGCAGGGGCTGCGCATGGTGCGCAACACGTTTTTCCCGCTCTTTATTCTGATGAGCATCGTGGCGGTGGGGCTGTGGCTGGTGGGGCCGTTCGTGCTCACGCTGCTCTACGGAGCTAAGTTTCAGGAAGCCGGCACCATATTGCGCATTGTGTGCGTGCTGCCGCTGGTCATCGGCCTCAGCAACCTGCTGGGCCTGCACACCATGCTGAACCTGCGCATGGACCGGGCCTTTTTTATGGTGACGGCGGTGGGCTCGGTGGTGGGGCTGGCGCTCAACTGGCTGCTCGTGCGGCGCTACGCCCACGTGGGTGCGGCCTACGCGCTGGTGCTCACCGAGCTATACATCACCGGGGCCATGTACGGCTACCTGCGCTGGAAAGGCATCAACGTCGTGAAGCTCTCGCACCTGCGTGAGGCCATTGCTTTTACTAAGAATCGCGTGCAAACCCTTAGAAATCGATAAGTTATGGAAACAGTTGCCGCAGTGGTGGTTACGTATAACCGCCTCGCCGACCTCAAGCTGTGCCTCGATAGCCTGCGCCAGCAAAGCCGGCCGCTCGACGCGCTTTTTGTAATTAACAACGGCAGCACCGACGGCACCGCCGAGTGGCTGGCGACCCAGCCCGACCTGGCCGTGACGACCCAGGCCAACCTGGGTGGCGCGGGCGGCTTCGCCACGGGCATCCAGACGGCCTATGATGCCGGCCACACCTGGCTCTGGTGCATGGACGACGACTGCCTGGCCGCGCCCGACGCGCTGGCCCGGCTGCTGGCCTCACCCAACCTGGGGCCGTGCATCAAGAACTCGATGTCGGTAAGCGCCAGCAATTCCGAGGAACTAGCCTTTTTCGTGGACCGCCCCAACCGCAGCTATCGCAAGGTGAGCGACATGACCGGCCAGGACCTGGTGTACGGGGTAGCGTCGTTTTTCAACGGCACGCTCGTTCACTCGGAAGTGGTAAAAGCCATCGGTATTCCTGATAAGTCGCTGTTTATCTGGGGTGATGAGGTGGAGTACATGACGCGGGCCCAGAAAAACGGTTTCCCCATCGTGACGGTGCCGAGCAGCGTGTTTTACCACCCCGCCTCGTTCGACCGCGACGGCATTCCGTGGCCGGCCGCCTGGAAGCAGTACTACGCCGTGCGCAACCAGCGCCGGGTGCTCCAAAACCAGTTTGGCAATACCATCGGCCGCCTGCTGTTTGCCAGCTGGGCGGCGCGGGCCACCTTCCAGCAAGCCGTGGCCAAGCGCGGCAACCGCCTCTACAACTTCCTGCTCTACGGCGAGGCCACGCTGGACAGCCTGACCAATAATTTCCGCAAGCGGCCCGATACTATCCGCACGCTGCAATTTTATAAGTGGCGGCACAGAAATCAATAAGTTAACAATTTATACTAAGTATTTAAGACTAGCGAAGACGGGTAGTGGCAACGGTCGTCTTCCAGGTAGGCATCCGTATTCAGCGCAACTGACTACGCAAGGTGCTTACTGCACCCAGGCCGCTTTTGACTACAACAACCCTGAATTTGGCTACAATTGCTACTGGCCGTCGCAAGACCTTTGTGCCGTAGCAACGAACAGCCCATGAACATAGCAATCACCGGCTCGCTGGGCAACAGCAGCAAGCCCCTGGCCCAGGAGCTAATTCAACGGGGCCACGCGGTCACCGTTATCAGCAGCCAGCCGGCGAAACAAGCCGCCATTGAAGCCCTGGGGGCGACGGCGGCTATTGGGTCCATCGAAGACGGGCCGTTCGTGGCTGCCGCCTTCGCCGGGGCCGAAGCCGCCTACTGCATGATACCGTTTAGCTTAACGGCGGCTGACCAGGGGCACTACTTCCGGCAAGTCACTCAAAATTATATCCAGGCCATCCGGCAATCCGGCATCAAGCGGGTGGTGCTGCTGAGTGGCTGGACGGCGGGAGTGCTTAGCCCAGCGGGTACCGAAAACGCTTTTAGCGAACTGGCCGGGGTCAGCATCACGTACCTGCGGCCGGCCTACTTTTACAGCAACTTCTACGGGTTGCTCCCGATGATAAAAGAGCACGGCCGGATTGCCGCCAACTTTGGGGGTGAAGACCCGCTGGTGCTGGTTTCCCCGCTGGATATTGCCACGGCGGCGGCCGAAGAGCTGGAAACCTCCCTAGCCGGCCACACCGTGCGCTACGTGGCCAGCGAGGAAATGACCTGCAACCAGGCCGCCCGCATCCTGGGGGCCGCCATTGGCAAGCCCGGGTTGCCGTGGGTGACGCTAACGGACCAGCAAATGCGCCAGGGGCTGCGATTGGCCGGGCTGCCGCCGCAACTCGCCGACAGCATCGTGACCATGCAAGCGGCCATTCATAGCGGGGTCGTGGTCGAGAACTACCACCGGCACCGGCCGGTACTGGGCCGGGTCAAGCTGACTGATTTTGCCCAGGAGTTTGCCGCCGCCTACGCCGCTACCTAGATTCGGACCGGCCGCCTCTGGTCATCTTCGCCGCAGGCAGGCCTCACTTGCAGTCGTAACTTAAGCTAAGCGTATGAAGAAGATTCTGGTTGTCGGGGCTTCCGGCTTTGTGGGGGGGCACGTTGCCCAGGCCTTGCTGGCCGCCGGGTACGCGGTGCGCGGCCTGGCCCGCAACTTGGCTAAAGTGCAGGAGCTGGCCGCGGCCGGGGCCGAGGTGATGCCAGGCGATATGTCGGACAGTGCTTCCATGCAGCGGGCCCTGGCGGGCGTCGAAGCCGTGTACATCGCCGTTCACACGCTCTCGCCGCAGCCCGGCAACACGGCGGGGCAGGGCTTTATGGACGTGGAGCTGCACGGGTTACAAAACATCGTGGCGGCGTGCCGGACGCACGGCGTGCGGCGCGTAGTGTACGTAACGTTTCTGGGGGCCGCGCCCGAAGCCCCGAGTGCGTGGGTGCGCGAGCGGTGGCAGGCCGAGCAGTTCCTGCTGCACAGCGGCCTGGACGTAACCGTCATCCGGCCCGGCCAAATCGTGGGCCAGGGCGGGCAGGGCTTCCGAATGATGGTGGGGCAGGCCCGGAGTCGTTTCGCTATGGTGCTGGGCAGCGGGCAGCAGCGGTTTCGCAACATTGCCGTGGACGACCTGGTGTACTACCTGGTGGGGGTGCTCGACGACCCGCGCACGTTTGGGCACTGCTACGACGTGGGCAGCGACGAAGTGCTGACCTATAATCAGATGATTGACGTGGGGGCCGAGGTGCTCGGCCGCTCCCACCCTGGTAAACTTCACCTGCCCCCGGCGCTGCTCGGCGCGTTCGCCTCGCTCATCGAGCGCGTGGGCAAGCTCCCCGCCGGGGCAATAAAAGGGATGCTGGACAGCACCAAAACCGACATGGTGGGCGACCCGCTGCCCATCCGGGCCCTGCTGCCCCGCCCGCCGCTTTCCTACCGGCAGGCGGTGGCGCGGGCCGTAGCCGCCCCCGACCAGCCCCTACCCCGTGCGTAGAACCCGGTAACCGCCAGGCTCATACCGGGCCGGCGGCCGTCTTTCCTTCTCCTGCTTTTCACTGCCGTGTGTCATGCCTACTGCGCCGCCCTACCGCATCCCGACGATTACCGACTACCATCGGCTGACGGGGCTGCCCCGGCCGGCGCATCCGCTTATCAGCCTGGTGCAGCTCGAATCGCTGACGCCGCCGGCGACGGGGGGGCCGGTGAGCCTAACGTTTGACTTCTACTGCGTTTCCCTGAAGCGGGTGTTTGCTACCCAGTTCAAATACGGGCAGCAGGTAGGTGATTTTGACGACGGCGTGCTGTTTTTCATGGCACCGGGCCAGGTCATCGGCTTCGACCCCGCGGAGAACGCTACCCAACGCCCCACGGGCTGGCTGCTGTTTATCCACCCCGACTTTTTGTGGAATACGCCCCTGGCCAACCTCAGCCAGCAGTACGCCTACTTCGGCTACTCCGTCCACGAAGCCTTGTATCTGTCGGAGAAAGAAGAAGCGCAGCTCACCGGCATTACGCGCTACATCGAGCAGGAATACCAGGCCAACCTCGACAAGTTCAGCCACCACCTCATTATCTCCCAGCTGGGCACCCTGTTGCAGTACGCCGAGCGGTTTTACGAGCGCCAGTTTATCACCCGTCGCCGGCCCAATCACCGCCTCCTGGACCGGGTAGAAGCGCTGCTGACCACCTATTTTGCCGACGAGGGCAGCCGGCGCAAAGGCTTGCCGACCGTCAGCTACCTGGCGGAAAAGCTGCACGTATCGCCCGACTATCTGAGCGGTTTATTGAAGACCCTGACCGGCCTGAACGCCCAGCAGCACATCCATGAAAGATTGCTGGAAAAAGCCAAAGCACAGCTGTCAACTACCAGCTTGTCCGTCAGCGAGATTGCCTACCAGCTGGGCTTTGAGCACTCGCAATCTTTTAGCAAGCTGTTCAAAGCCAAAACCAGCCTGTCGCCGCTGGAATTCCGGCAATCGTTCAACTAGCGCCTGGCACTAGCGCGTTACCCAAACCAATACAAACCATGCGGGTATTTTTAACGGGCGCCACCGGCTTCATCGGGTCCGCCATTACCAAAGACCTGCTGGAAGCCGGCCATCAGGTACTGGGCCTGGCCCGCTCGGCCGGGGCAGCTCAGGCGTTGCGAGCCGCGGGGGCCGGGGCCCACCGGGGTTCGCTCGACGATTTGGCCAGCCTGGCCAGTGGGGCGGCGCAGGCCGACGGGGTTATCCACACGGCGTTTGTCCACGAATTTTCCAATATCAGCCTGGCCGCCCGCCTGCGCGTCGTGCTGGGGGGCTCACCCGGCGGGTTGGCCGGCCGGTTTATGGCTACTATCGCTGCCCTGGACAAAAACGCCATTGAGGCGCTAGGCTCCGCGCTCGTCGGCTCGGGCCGCCCGCTGGTAATGGCCTCGGGCACGCTGCTGCTGCCGCCCGGCCGGTTCGTCACCGAGCACGACACCCCGGACCCCACCGCCCCCGCGGCTTACCGGGGCCCTTCCGAAGCGGCCGCCCGCGAACTAGCTACGCGGGGGGTACGCACCGCCATCGTGCGCCTACCCCCCACGGTGCACGGCGATGGCGACTATGGCTTCGTGCCCCGCCTCATTGGCATTGCGCGCAAAAAGCAGGTTTCCGCCTACGTGAACGACGGGCTGAACCGCTGGCCAGCGGTGCACCGGTTGGATGCCGCCCACCTCTTTCGGCTCGCGCTGGAGCGAGGCACGACCGGGGCCAGCTACCACGGGGTAGCGGAAGAAAGCATCCCCTTCCGGGACATCGCGGCAGTAATTGGCCGCCAGCTAGGTGTGCCCGTGGCGGCCCGGCCGCCCGGCCACTTTGGCTTTTTAGGCGGGATAGTGGCGGCCGACAACCCGACTTCCAGTGCCCTGACCCAAGCAACGTTGGGCTGGCAGCCGACCCGGCCGGGGCTCCTCGCCGACTTGGCGCAGGGGCACTACTTCGCCTCGTGAGCAACTAATAAAATTATTCCCCATTCTTCATTTCCCCCGGCCCCCTATCCTTTTCGGAAAGGGGGCCGGGGGTGAGGCGCTCAGTGCACGCCCTACCCCCCTACTTCTGCGTGACCTGCATACTCACCCGGCGGTTGACGGAGCGGCCTTCCTCGGTGTCGTTGGTGGCAATATTGTCGAGGGCGCCGAAGCCTACGGCCGTGAGGCGCTCGGCCGGCACGCCCATGCTCGCGAGGGCATCTTTGGTGGCGGCGGCACGCTCGCGGCTCAGGCGCAGGTTGCTGAGGGGGTTGCCCGAGCTGTCGGTGTAGCCGCCAACCTTGATTTTGGCCCCCGGAAAGCGCTTGAGAATACTGGCCACGTTGGACAACTGCCACAACGACTCGTTGGTGAGCGTGGCTTTGTTCGACTCGAAATAGATGCGGTCGAAGCCAATCCAGTCCTTGGTAGGGTCCACGAGGTCCACTTCCTTGGTAGGGTCAATCAGAAACTGGTAGAGCTTGCTTTCGGTAGATGCCGCGCCGATGACCTGCCGCAGGCCGTTCTTGAGCTTCAGCACCACCGGCACCGCGGCCGTACCGCGGGCCGCGTCGGCCCCGGTACCCGTGCGGCTCACTACCGGCAGGGCCGTGTATTGGCGGCCGGCGGGGGGGGTAGGGGCCGGCCCGTCGGTCGGCGTAGGCGTTGCGGCGGCGGTATCTGCCGGGGCTGCTTCGGCACCGCTGGTGTGCGTGCCCACGATGTAGCCAAACTCAGCCAGCGCAAGCAGGCTCACGGCCAGTAGCAGGACGTTGGAGCGCGTGGCCAGCCACGAGGCCGCGCCGCTGGCACCAGTGGCGGCCCGCATTGGCGCGGCCGCCGCCACCGGTGGCACCGCGCCGGCTACCTGGTAGGGCCGCAGCCACTGGTTCAGTTCCTGGGCCGACCAGCCCTGCTCGGCTATCAGGCGGCCCATAATGGCCAGGGCCGCCGCGGCCGCTACCTCCAGCAGGCGGCCTACGGTGGCGGTTCGCACCTGCGTTTCTTTTGCCACGCCGTGCACGGTGCCGTGGTAGCGGTCATCGAGCACGTTGCGCACCAGATCGCCCCCTTGCTGGCCCGCGTCCTGGGCGGTGCCAGCCTCGCTGGCCAGGTTCCACACTACTTCGCGGCTGCCGGGCTGGCCGGCGGTTTCGGCAAAGGCGCTCAGCACTACTTCACTTAGGCCCGCCAGGGCCGTGTGCATGGCCGCCGGGTCTTCGCCAGTCAGGCCATTGGCTTGCAACAGGTTATGGTCACGAACGAAATTCCGAATTTCTTCCGGCATATCTTTTAGCGTAATCATGGCAGAAGCGGGCGAAGAGTGGGTAATGCTACTTTTTATTGTTTTATTACTACGCAATGTACGGCGCAAGACGGCTCCCAGATTGACAAAATCCCGGAAATGAAGCGGCGCGCGAAAAATAAATTCCGGAGTGGGCCGCACGACTGGCCCAGCCAGCCGCAACGAACCGAATCAACTGACAGTCAACGCGCTTTTAGAGCTGCTCTACCTTGCCGGTGGGGTACACCACGAAGGTAGCGCTGTCGAGCACTACCGCGCCCGTCTTGTTTTTGAAACGGAAGCGGTGCACCAGCTCGGTGCCCAGGCGCGTGGTGTCGGTGACGCCGATAAAGCTGTTGGCGATGACCAGCAGCGAGTCGTTGTGCTTGTTGGCCTTGCCATACACGGCCTCGATGACCTTGGTGCGGGCGGGTGGGTCGTGGCGGGCCAGCGAAGCCTTATAATTGGCCAGGGCCTGGTTGCGCGGCACCAGCGCGTCGTCAAACGCTTTCATGGCCACTACCCCCTTAATGGCCGCCTCGCTCTGGCGAGTGTAGATGGCGGGCTTGCCCCAACTCACTGGCTCATAGCCCGGAAACTCGGTGCCGTTGGTGTGCATAAAGGCCACCACGGCGCGCTGCGACGAGTCGGCGGGGGTGCCGTCTTTGGCCGCGCCGGTGGCGGGGGTAGCAGCCGTTTGGGAAGCCGGGGAGGAGTTGCAGCCGGCGGTGGCAAGTAAAAGGAGTAGGGGCAAAGCTTTTCTCATACGGTGAGGCCTACGCCAGATTTGGCCCGGTGGGCACGGGCAGGTTGGGTTATTTAAAAATATCTTATGAAGATTTGATTAATTATCAGTTGATTAGCAAAATCTATGGTGGTGAATAAGGCAGCAAGGTGGTTGTGGCAGCAGCGGGCCACACGCCGCAACTACCTGCCAAGTCCAGGGTTATCGAAGCACTGTCGGGATATAAGGTGGGCGTGGGCTAACCTCTTGGGGCCAGCGCCGTATTGCCCGGCGTAATCTACTGAAAATAGCCTGATTTGGTTTTAAAATTAAATTTTTTATGGTTTTCGCAAACCACTGGTATAATTTTATCGCTAAATAACTGACCTCGCTCCACTACAACCTTGGCTTTCGCCAGCACCTGAACTTATGATTTCAACTTTTCGATTACGCTTACTGGTTTGCGGATGGCTGTTGCTGGGGCTTGGGGGCTGCGTGGTGCAGAACAAGCTGCCCTACCTGCAGGGCGGCCGCTACTCCACCACCACGCCCACCAGGGTAGAAAACGCGCGGCCCGTGTACCTGCTGCAAGCCGGCGACGTGCTAAGCATTAAGGTGCAGAGCGTGCAGCCGGCGCTGAGTGATATTTTTAACATTCAGGGACCGCAGACCATCGCCACCGGCGACCCCGGCGTGCTGTACCTGACCGGCTACTCGGTAGATGATACCGGCAATATTACCCTACCCACCATTGGCCCGGTGAAGGTGCAGGGCCTGAGCGTGGAGCAGGCCCAGACGCTGGTGCGCCAAAAGGTGGCCGCCTACGTGCGCGACGCCAACGTGCTGGTGAAGCTGCTCAGCTTTAAGGTGACGGTGCTGGGCGAGGTGCGCCAGCCGGGGCGCTACTATATCTACAACCCGCAGGCTACCGTGCTCGAAGGCCTGGGCCTGGCCGGCGACCTCACGGAGTTTGGCAACCGCCAGAACGTGAAGCTCATCCGGCAAACTCCGAAGGGCTCGGAAGTGGTGCTGCTGGACCTGACGGACCCCAACATTCTGAAATCGCCCTACTACTACCTGCTGCCCAACGACGCGCTGTACGTGGAGCCGCAAAAGGCCCGCGCGGCCCGCGGCAATGCCAACAACCTCGGCATCGTGTTCGCGGGCATTTCGGCCATCGTGCTACTTATTAGCTATTTGAGACGCTGATTGCCTCTCGCTTAGTATTCGCAAAATTGTTCTAATCCTCTCCTTTCTGCTATGGAAATGCGTCCCGCGCCCTTTGCGGCCGAAATAGACCTGCACGAGCTTTTCTTTAAGCTGCGGCGGCGCTGGCCCCTGTTTGTGGGCTCGCTGCTACTGGCCGCCACCCTGGCCTGGGTATACCTCCAGGTGAAAGCGCCGGTGTACGATTTTCAATCGACGCTGCTCATCGGCGACCAGTCGACGGGCTCGAAGCAGGCCCAGGAGCTGCTGCAACTACTTGACAGCAAGCCCAAAGGCCTCAAGCTGGAAGACGAGGTAGGGCTGCTCACGTCGTCGGGAATGCTGCGGCGCACCCTGGCCCAGCTCCCCTTCGCGGTGAGCTACTACGCCGAGCCCAGCTCGTGGCTGAACCTGGTGCGCCCCTTGCAGGTGCGCGAGCGGGCGGCCGGCGACATGCCCTTTTGGGTGGTGGCCGTGCCGGGCCGGCCGCAGCTCACGGGGGTGCCCATCTACGTAGAGCCGCTGGCGGGCGGCAAGTTTCGCGTTCATGCCGATGCCAAGCGCGGCGAGCTGCGCCAACTGGCCACCGGCGACCTGGTGCGCGAGGTGCTGGACGTGAAGTTTGACCAGACCGTGGCGGCCGGCGACACATTGCGCAGCCCCCTGCTGACGGTGGTGCTGCGGCCCGAGCCCGACCAGCTGGGCGGCGAGGCCAGCGGCCAGTACTTCTTCCAGCTCAACGACCTGAGCAGCCTGGTGGGCGATTACCAGAGCCGCCTCAAAGTGAAGCCCACCGACCACGAGTCGCGCATTCTGGAGCTGAGCGTGCAAGGCACGGTGCCCGCCAAGGAAACGCAGTTCCTGAACACGCTGATGAACACCTACGTGCAGGACGACCTGCTGCAGAAAAACCAGATTGGCGGCAAGACGGTGGCTTTTCTGGATAACGAAATCAACAAGCTGGCCGAGTCGAAGTCGAAAGCCGCCCAAAGCCTCAGCTCGTTTCGCTCGGCCAACAGCGTGGTGGATGCGGGCGCGCAGTCGGGGGTAGGGATTCAGCAGCAAACCGAGCTGAACTCGAACCGCAACCGCCTGGCCACCAACCGCCGCTACTACCAGAACCTGCTCAGCTACCTGAAGGCCCACCGCGGCCCCGGCCAGGCCACGGCCCTGAGCAGCGCCGGCATCGACGACCCGGCCACGACGGGCCTCATCCAGCAGCTGTCGGACCTCGGCAGCCAGCGGGCCTCGTTGATTGTGAACGGCACCGAAATCAACCCGCTGGTGGTGGTGCTGGATGAGAAAATCAGCACCACCAAGGAGCTGCTCATTCAGACCCTGACCAGCCTGGTGAACAGCTCGGGCAGTGCCCTGCGCGACGTGGAGCAGCAGCTGGGCGACGTGCGCGGCCAGCTGACTAAGATGCCCGAGAACGAGCGCCGGATGAACAACCTGCAGAACACCAGTAACTTCAACGAGAAGAACTATAACTACCTGGTGGAGAAGCGCAACGAGGCGGCCATCGCGCTGGCTACCAACGTAACCGATAAGAAGATAGTGGACCCGGCCAAGCAGAATGGCCTGGGCCCCTCGGCCCCCAAGCCGCTGCTGGTGGGGCTGCTGGCCGTGCTGGCCGGCCTGCTGCTACCCACCGGCCTGGTGCTGATGCAGGATAAAACCAACCGCCGCGTGCAGAGCAAGGAAGACCTGGCCCGCCTCACCAACATTCCGCTGCTGGGCGTGATTCCGCACGGCACGGCGCAGGACAAGCAGACCATGCTGCACGACCCGCGCAGCCTCATCGCGGAGGCGTTTCGGTCGGTGCGGGTGAATATGCAGTACCTGGCCGCCGGCCTCGACAAGCGCGTGATTGGCGTCACGTCGTCGGTGCCGGGCGAGGGCAAGAGCTTCTGCACCGTGAACCTGGCCGCCGAGCTGGCCCAAAGTGGCCGCCGCGTGGCCGTGCTGGAGTGCGACATGCGCCGCCCTACCCTGGCCGGCTACTTCGGCATCGACCCGCGGGCGCGCCACGGCCTGAGCACCTACCTGGCCGGCGAAAGTACCTTCGACGAGGCGCGCAGCAGCACCAGCATCGCGGGCCTCGACGTGCTGTGCTGCGGGCCCCTACCCCAGAACCCGACCCGCCTCATCGAAAGCCCCAAGCTGGCCGAGCTGATGCAGCAGCTGCGCGAGGAGTATGACTACGTGCTGGTGGATATTCCGCCGCTGGGCTACGTGTCGGAATTCCTGGTGCTGCTGCAATACCTGGACGCCAAGGTTTACGTGGTGCGCCAGAACTACACCGACCGCGCCCTGGTGGGCCAGATAGCCGAGATGCACCGCGACCACAAGGTGAAGCAGCTCTACCTGGTTATCAACGACGTGCACCTTGGCAGCACCTACGAGTACCGCCACAAGGCGAATGCTTATAAGTACGGCGTCTGATTTTGAGCTAATAAAGCTGTTTAGGACGTCGTCAGCACGTCATTCCGAGCTTGCCGAGGAATCTCGCTCGCGTCGTAGAACGAGGACCGGACGGCCCGAGCGAGATTCCTCGGCAAGCTCGGAATGACGTGCTGACGGCTTTTTCTACTTCCTAAACAGCTTCAATAGCTAACCGCTCTAAATAAAATGGCAGTAACCACCCAAAATCTTACTTCGACCGCCGTGCGCGGGGTGCAGTGGACGACGGCGGCCACGGTACTGACGGCGGTGCTCCAGATTGGCTACACCGCCGTGATGGCGCGCCTGCTCGACCCCGCCGCCTTCGGCCTGGTGGCAATGGCGGGGGTAGTGCTGCGCTTCGGCAGCTACTTTGCCGAGATGGGCCTGGGCCACGCCCTGGTGCAGCGCCTGCGTATTGACGACGACGACGTGCGGGCCACCTTCACGGCCTCGCTGGGCCTGGGGCTGGTGGTGGCGGGCCTGGCCTGGCTGGCCGCGCCGCTGGCCGTATTCTTCCTGAAAAACGACGCCGTAGTGCCGCTGGTGCGGGTGCAGGCGCTGGGGTTTATCCTGGTGGGCCTGGGGGCCACGGCCACCAGCATACTGCGCCGCGACATGCGCTTCGAGGCCATTGCCAAGGTGGAAGTGGTGGCCTACATCCTGGGTTACGGGGGGGTAGGCGTGGCGCTGGGCCTGCTGGGCGCGGGCGTATGGAGCCTGGTGGCCGCCAGCCTGGCGCAGCAGCTTTTAGCGGCCACGCTCAGCTACCTGGTGGTGCGGCACTCGGTGCGGTTCATCTTTCAAAAGGCGCCCTACGCCCGGCTGCTGGGCTACGGCGGGCGGGTGTCGGTGGTGGGCTTTCTGGAGTTCGTGAACGGCAACCTCGACACGCTGCTCATTGGGCGGCTGCTGGGCTCGGTGCTGCTGGGCATCTACAACCGGGCCTACATGCTGCTGTACCTGCCCACGTATTTCCTGACCAACAGCCTGGCGCGGGTGGCCTTTCCGGCGTTCAGCAAGATTCAGGACGACCTGCCGCGCGTGCGGTCTTTGTACCTGACCAGCACCACGCTCATTGCCACGGTGGTGCTGCCCGTGTGCGCCGGCGTGGCCGTGGCCGCCCCCGAGCTGGTGGCGGTGCTGCTGGGCCCGCGCTGGGCGGCTTCGGTGCCGATTCTGCGGGTACTTTGCTTTTCTATCCCGCTCACCATGAGCACTTTGCTGGCGGGGGTAGTGGCCGATGCCCGCGCCAACCTGCACCAGAAAATCATCCTCAACCTGACGTACATGGTGCTGCTGGCCACCTTGTTCTGGTTGCTGAAAGGCTACGGCCTGGCGGGCATCGCGGTGGGCATTGGCACGGGCGAATTCGTGCGCACGCTGCTTTATATGCGCGTCACGCACAACGACATCGGCATCGCCTACCCCCGGCTGCTGGCCGTTTATAAGCCGGGCCTGCTCAACGCGGCGGCGGTGGGCCTGAGCCTGCTGGCCGTGAGCGCCCTGGTGCGCCCGCTGCACCTGCCTACCCTGCTGACCTTGCTGGCCCTGATGGCGACGGGCGCCGTGGCCCTGCTGGTGGTAGTGCTGCGCTGGCCTTCGGCCGAGCTGCGGCCCATGCTGGCCCAGGCGCTCGGCCGGCTGCGGGGCCTGCCGCGCCTACCCCCCCGTGCCCACGTGAACCTGGCCCGCTACCATGCGTTTCTCGAACAGCAGCCCGGTGTGTTCTCTTCGCTCGACACCCTCACTCCGCTCCTCACCCCATGAATATTCTGCTGACTTCCCTGCAAGTGCCGGGCGCGGCCTCGGGCGTGCGGGTGCATTATGAGCGGCTGGCGGCGCTGCTGCGCGCCCAGGGCCACCGCGTAACGGTGGTGACCCAGGACGACCTGCGGCCCTGGGTGCGGCGCAGCATTGGGGTGGGGCGGCGGGCGCTGGGCCTGCTGGGCCCGCTGGGCGGGCGCGTGGGCCTGGAGCTGGGCCAGGTACTTGAAATCTACTGCGCCATCGACCGGCGGCAGGCCTACGACGTGGTGAATGCCCAGGACGTGGCCAGCGGCTGGGCCGCCCGCCTGGCGCTGCGCGACCAGGTGCCGGTGGTGGTGACCGGCCACTACAACGACCACCCCGGCACCGAAGTGGTGCAGCAGCTGGCCCTACCCCCCCGCGCCTGGGCGGCTCGCTTCGAGGTGCGCTGGTATAACTTTTTGCTGCGCCGCACCCGGTTTTTTCTGGGAATTTCGGAGTATGTCCTGCGGCTGACCCGGCCGTTTTTGCCAGCCGACGCGCAGACGGCCATCGCGCATAATGGCGTGGACATGGCGGCTTTCGCGCCCGCGGCGGGCCAGCCCGGTTCCGGACCCGACTTGCGGGCGCTGTTCCCCGGCCGGCCCATTATCCTGAACATCGGGCAGCTCGAAGCCCGTAAGAACCAGCAGTACCTGGTGGCCGTGGCCGCTGAGCTGCGCCAGCGCCACCCCGGCTGCGTGACGGTGCTGGTGGGTAAGGGCGAAGACGAAGCAATGCTGCGCGCCCTTATCGCCGCGCAGGGCCTCGAAAACGACGTGGTGCTGCTGGGCTACCACCCGCAGGTAGCCTCTTTGCTGCACGCCGCCGATGTGTACGTGCACACCGCGCTGCGCGAAAACTGCCCTTACGTGGTAATTGAGGCCATTGCCAGCGGCTGCCCGGCCCTGGCGCTGGTGGCGGGGGGTAGCCCCGAGCTGCTGGCCGCCACCCCCGAAGCCTCGCTGCCCCAGAGCACGCCGCCCGCCGCCCTGGCCGCCCAGCTGGCCGACCTGCTCGACAGCCCCGAGGCCCGGCGCGACTTGCAGCAGCGCCAGTACGCCTACGCCCGCACCCGCTTCGACCGGGCCGCGATGGTGCGGGGCACGCTGGCTTTTTACCAGCAGGCGGCGGGCCTGGGCCCGGACGAGCCCGCGCCCCTACCCCCTCCGTTACCCGTGAAACGGCCGGCTTCGCAGCCCGCCTGAGCCACCGGCTATTTGCTGATAATTCATTCTTCGCCAGAGATTTATTCTATGAAAATTCGCCTCAACTTTATGGTTATCCTGCCGCTGCTGGCCGTGCTGGCCACGAACGCGGCGTTTTGGGAGTTCATCTACGGGCCGCAGGTGGACCAGGAGCCGGAGGGCGTGAAACTCTACACGTACCTGCTGTTCGCGGCTTCGGCGGGCGCGCTGGTGCTGTACGCGCGTTACATGGAGCCGCTCGTCAAGCTTTGGATGTGGGTGGTGCTGGCGGGCATCGGGGGGCTGATGCTGGAATCGTACGCCAACCAGGGCTCGTGGCTGGCCTACCCCCACGTATTTAGTAAGCTGTTTATGCTGCTGATTATGTTCGGTATTTACGCTTTTCACCGGCGCTTCGGGCTGCCCTCGATGGGCCAGATTATTGGGGTACTCACGTTTGTGCTGCTGGCTAATCTGCTGGTTTTTCACCGCGACTCGCTCAGCCTGAGCGCCTTCGCGGAGAATGAGCGGGGCTTCGGCTCGTCGTCGGCCTACCTGTTTGTGCTCGTGACCCTGTACTGCCTCAACCGCTACCTCACCCACGGCGGGGTGCTGATGCTGTTAGGGTTTTTTCTGTGCCTGCCCCTCATTATTTTCCTGCAGCACCGCTCGGTATGGATTGCCACGGCGGTGGCCGTGCCGCTCGATTTGCTGCTGCTGCGCCGCTCGCCGGGCGCGCGGTTTTCCTTCTCCAAAATAGCCATGCTGGTGCTGGTGCCGGGCATTCTGGGCTCGCTGGGCGTCACGGCCATCGTGCTGAACAACCCCGAAGTGGTGAGCCGGATGCAGGACAACGTGGAGGACATGGCCAATGCCGACAAGCAGGGCACCGGCAGCTGGCGCCTCAAGCAGATTGAGTCGTACATGCCGCTGGTGTACGAGCGGCCCATCGCGGGCTGGCGGCTGGAGGGCTTTGAGGTGCCCATGCAGTTCTACGACCCCAGCAACGACCAGCCGATGTGGGCCGACCGCACGGGCCACCACTTCCACAACTTCTACCTCGACCGGGCCTTTTACTTCGGCATTATTGGCATTTTGATGGTGCTGCTGGTGCCCCTCGTCCGCATCGCGCAGCGGCTGTGGCAGCCCGGCCCCATGCGGCCCGACACGGCGCTGCTGATTGCTTACTTCGGCTGCCTGCTGGTTTTTTCGGCTTCCTACGACTGGTCTACCTACCACTTTGGCCTGCTGGGCCTGCTGCTGGCGGCGCTGGCCGAGCCCGAGCCCCGGCCGGTGCCCCGCGTCCCCCTGCCAGCGGCCGAACCCAGCCCCGAGCTGCTGCCCGCCGAGTTGCTGCCGGCTTAGCGCCAGCCGTGGCTGGTTATCGTATGTTCTGCTACTACGCTACGTTACCTCGCTCTTCTTTCCCGCCCCGCTTCCTGAATCCAGACTTTTTAGCTCCGCGAATCTATGCCATTTTCTTCCGCTGACCAACCGGCCGACGCGCTGGCCACGCCGGTACTGCTGCTGATTTTCAGCCGGCCCGACACTACCCGGCGGGTATTTGACACCATTCGGCGGGCGCGGCCTACCCGGCTCTACGTGGCCGCTGATGGCCCGCGCCCCGGCCACCCCACCGATGCCCTGCGCTGCGCCGAAACCCGCGCCGTGGTGCGGGAAGTGGACTGGCCCTGCGAGGTCTTCACGCTGTTTCAGGAGCAAAACCTGAACTGCGGGCTGGCCCCGGTTACGGCCATGAACTGGTTTTTTGAGCACGAGCCGGCGGGCATTATTCTGGAAGATGACTGCGTGCCGGCGCCCAGCTTTTTCTGGTTTTGCCAGGAGTTGCTGGCCCGCTACCGCGACGACGCGCGGGTGATGCACATCGGGGGCAACAACTTTGGCTCGGAGGCCCAAAAGCCGCTGGCGCCGGATGCGCCGTCGTACTATTTCTCGACGCAGCGCAACAGCTGGGGCTGGGCCACCTGGCGGCGCGCCTGGCAGCTCTACGACTACCACCTCACTGATTTTGAGGGGGTAGCGGAATCGGGCGAGCTGAACGACAGCTTCACGGGGCCGCTCGAAAAACGCTACCGGCTGGGCAAGATGGCCGGCGTGCGGGCCCTACCCCAGCCGCCCGACGTGTGGGACTACCAGTGGGAGTACACCATCGCGCGGCACCACGGCCTCTACGTCGTGCCGGCCGTGAACCTGGTGGGCAACATCGGCTTCGGCCACGACTCGACGCACACCCACGACAGCGCCGACAACATGGCCGCCGTGCCCGCCCGCGACCTCCCGTTTCCGCTGCGCCACCCGGCCGGGGTAGCTCAGGACCGCCGCCGCGACAACCGGCGCTTCAACGAGTTCCTGCTGAGCCGGGTAGGCGCGATAGTACGGCGCCTATTCGCGGGCCAGAGGCCGGTGGGCGCCGGTCTGCAAAGCCCCCAAAACCCCAAGCCGCAGCCCGCCTCGCAACCGGCCGGTGCTTTATAGCTATGAATATACTCGTTTCGGCTTATGCCTGTAACCCGTATCGGGGCGGTGAAGAAGGAAGTGGCTTTAACTGGTCGCGGCAGTGGCAACGACTGGGCCACCATGTCTGGTGCCTGACTACCCCTGCCGGGCGCGCCGACATCGAAGCCTACTTGGCCCAGCAGCCAGAGGCTGACTATCGGCGGCTGCACTTTGAGTACGTGGCGGTACCGGGCTGGGTGCAGTACCTATACCGCTGGCAGTTCGGGGTTTACCTGCATTATATGTACTGGCAGTACCGGGCGTGGCGCACGGCACGGCGCCTGAAGCCAGCCGGGGGCTTCGACCTGGTGCACCACGCCAACTACGGCAGCCTGCAAATGGCCACCTGGCTGTGGCGGCTGGGCCGGCCCCTGGTGGTGGGTCCGCTGGGAGGGGGGCAGCAGGCCCCTTATGCTTTCCGACGCTACTTTCCCGATTGGTTTAAGACCGAAACGCTGCGCAATGCCATCGGCCGCCTGCTGATGGTGGCCGATGCCAACGTGCGCCAGAGCCTGCGGCAAGCCATCCTGGTGCTGGCCACCAACACCGAAACAGCCACCGAAATCCGCCGGCTGGGTGGGCGGCAGGTTAAAATGTTTCTGGATTCGGGGCTGCCGGCCGGCTACCTGCCAGCTGAGTTTCCGGTGCGTGCGGCCGCGCCGGTGCTGCGCCTGCTGTGGCTGGGCCGCCTCGTCACGCGCAAGGCCCTGCCGCTGGTGCTCGAAGCCCTGGCCCAGGTGCCACCGCGGGTGCGGTTTCACCTCACCATCGTGGGCGATGGGGTGCTGGGGCCGCAGTTGCCGGCGCTGCTGCGGCAGCACGGGCTGGAAAGCCGCGTCACGTGGCGCGGCACGCTGCCCTGGGAGGCCGTGCGCCAGGAGTTTTTGACCCACGACGTGTTCATGTTCGCCAGCCTGCGCGACTCCTTTGCCACGCAGCTGCTGGAAGCGATGGGCGTGGGCCTGCCCATTATTACCCTCGACCACCAGGGCGCGCGCGACTTTATTCCGGCGGCGGCAGCGTGGAAAGTGCCCGTTACTACCCCCACCGAAACGCTGGCCGCCCTGGCCCGCGCCGTGGAAGAATGCTACGACGACCCCGCCCGCCGGGTGGACATGGGCCGGGCCGGCTTTTCCTTTGCCCAAACCCAGACCTGGGCTGCCCGTGGCCAGCGCTTGCAGGCGCTGGTAGAGCAAGCGCTGGGCTACCCCTTGGCGGTGCCAACCCCAGCGGCCAGCGCGTGAGGCCTGGCCCGGCTTTCTTGCCCAGCAATTTTTCTTACTTAACTCCTTATGCTCTACATCGTTATCCCCGTTTTCAACCGCTGGCGCTACACCCGCGCCTGCCTCGACTCGCTGCGGGCGCAAACCAGCCAGGACTTTCGGGTAATCGTGGTGGATGATGGCTCGACCGACGAAACGGCCGCCGCGCTGGCCCGCGACTACCCCGAGGTGGAAGTAGTGACCGGCACCGGCAGCCTGTTCTGGACGGCCGGCGTGAACCGGGGCCTCGAGCGGGCGCTGGTCCTGGGCGCCACCCGCGTGCTAACGCTGAACAACGACGTGCTGGCCGCGCCTGACTTCGTGGCCCAGATGCTGGCCACCGCCGCCCAGCACCCCACCGCCGTGCTCGGCGCGCTGGAGTTTGATGCCGACACGGGCCAGGCCATCTACGGCGGCGAGCGGCTCGATTTTCGGACCAACACCCGCCACGACCTGCTCGAAGTGCTACCCCCCGGCCAGCGCACGGGGCTGCGCGCGGTCACGTACCTGCCGGGGCGCGGGCTGCTCATTCCGAAGGCGGTGATTGACAAGATTGGGCTCTTTGACGAGAAGCGCCTGCCGCACTACCTGGCCGACTTCGACTACACCAGCGTGGCCCGGCGCGCGGGCTTTCCGGTATATTGCAACTACGACGCCCAGCTCAGCACCTACCCCGAGGAAAGCGGCCAGACCCTGACCCGCAAGCACCGCAGCGTGAAAGGGTATTTTCAGCATTTGTTTGGCATCCGGGGCGGGGGCAACATGGTCAATTTCACCCACTTCGCCCTCAAAAACTGCCCCTTGCCCTACCTGCCTTACTTTCTGCTCAACGGCTACGCGCGCCGGCTGGTGGGCTACTTTCTGCACTAGATGAAGCTTCCACATCACGCGCCTGGCTGGCTGGGGCTGGCCCTCGGCAGCGCGCTCAGCGCCTGCGCCAGCCACCACGCCAGCGGCGAGGCCCACCTGGTCATCACCAAGGGCGGCACCTACTCGGGCCGCTACCAGAGCGCGGCCTCGGGCGAGGCCTGCGTGCGGGTGGCCACCACCGAGCCCGTGGTGCTCGATGGCTGCACGCTCACGGGCCCCGGCAACCTCATCGAGGCCGGCGAGGGCGCCAACCTCACCGTGCGCAACTGCCGCGGCCAGGGCCTACCCCCCACCGCCGACAAGCAAGCGCCCGGCCGCTTCCTGGACGCGTACAAACCCCAGCGCCTGGTGGTGGAGCACAATTTCTTGGCCCAAACCAGCGGCATGGTCATCAACCGATGGAGCGGGACGACGGGCGCGCTCACGGTGCGCTACAACCAGGCCCGCGACGTGGACGGGCGCTGGCGCGACAACGCGGGTAGCACGCATTGCAGTTTCTTGATTTTGAATACGGTGCAGCATTTGCCGGGCATCGAAATTGCCTATAATGAGGTGCTGAACGCGCCCGGCCAGAGCCTGGTGGAGGATAATATCAACCTCTACAACTCGTCGGGCACGGCGGCCAGCCCGCTGCGGGTGCACGATAATTTCGTGCGCGGGGCCTACCCCTACCCCGCCACGGCGGGCCAGTTTACGGGCACCGGCCTGACGAGCGACGGCGACGCCAAAACGGCCGACGGCGCCACGGCCTACGTCGAAGCCGACCACAACCAACTGGTGAGCACCGGCAACGCGGGCCTGAACATCGCGGCCGGCCACGACATTTTTTACCACGACAACCGAATCGTTACCAGCGGCTTACTACCCGGCGGGCAGCACTTCAACGCCACGCACGCGGGGCTGGGCATATTCAATTTTTATAAGCAGCCGGCCAGCGTGTTTTTCAACAACCGGGCCGCGCGCAACGTAATCGGCTACGTGCGCTGGGGCGCTGGCAGCCCCTACCCCGACCGCCAGGACCTGAGCCCCGACGCCTGCGCCACCTGCACCGCTACCGAGCACCTGCCCAACCCCATCACCCTGGCCACGGAGCAAAACGAGTGGGCGCTGTGGCAGCAGAAGCTGAAGCGCGCCGGCGTAGCGGTGGGGCCCCTACCCCCGGCCAGTAACTAGCCGAGCGGCACAATCATTTCATTACCTGGTACTTATTATCCCATTATCTAGCATGTATATCGCCGTTTTGGGCCCCATCGCGACCAGCGACTTGCTGCTGCCGGCCGACCAGGATGGCCGCGCCTACCCGGCGGGGCGCGCCGGGGCGCCGCTGGTCAGCAATCTCATCAAAGAATATATAGCGCGCGGCCACCGCGTGGTGGCCATTACCCTGGATGACAAGCTGGGCGACGATGACCCGCCCTTCGTGCACGAGGGCCCCGGCCTGACCTACGTGGTGGTACCCAGCCGCAGCCGCACCTTCCGGCTCAACGGGCGGCGGCTGGGGCGCACGGCCGATTTTTTCTGGTTCGAGCGCCGGCAGCTGCTGGCCCAATTGCGGCGCTACCGCCCCGAGGTGGTGCACGCGCACTGGACCTACGAGTTTGCGCTGGCTGGCCTCCGCTATGACCCGAACGCGCTGGTGACAGTGCACGATAACGCGCTGGTTATCTACCGCTACGTGCGCACGCTCAACCGGCTGTTTCACCTGGCAATGGCGCGCTACGTGTTTTGGAAGGGGCGGCGCTTCACGGCCGTATCGCCCTATATGGCCGCGTCGGTGCAGCCCTGGACGCGCAACCCCGTGCGGGTGGTGCCCAACCCCGTGGTGGTGCCCGAGCGCGCCAGCCAGACGCGCGCCCCGCTGAGCGCGCCCGTGCTGAGCGTGGTAGTGAATGGCTGGGACGACCGCAAAAACAGTAAAAACGCCCTGCTGGCCTTCAGGGAAGTGCAGCGCCGGCACCCGGCCGCCCGGCTTTGGGCAATGGGCACGGCCTTCGAGCCCGACGAGGACGCGGCCGAGTTTTGCCGCGAAAATGACGTGCCAAACGTAGTGTTTATGGGCCCTGCCCCCCACCACGAGGTGCTTGCCCACATCGCGGCCAGCACGCTCATTCTGCACACCTCGCTCGAAGAATCGTTCGGTATGGTGCTGGTAGAGGCGATGGCCTACGGCGTGCCCGTGGTAGCCGGCCAGGCCAGCGGCGCCGTGCCCTGGGTGGTGGCCGATGGCGGCCTGCTGGTGGACGTAACCAGCGTAGCGGCCATCGCCGACGCCGTGGACCGCCTGCTCACCAACCCGGCACTCTACGAGCAGGTAGCGGCGCGGGCCGTGGCCATCGTGGCCGGGCGCTTCCCGCTGGCGAAGGTGGCCGACCAGTATCTGGCGCTGTTGTCGGAGGTGTAGCGGCGGTTTTGTAGCTTCGTTCTGGTAGGGCGCTTCACCCCCCGGCCCCCAGCCGTTAAGTTCTGGCGGGTCGGCCCAGCGGGCACCTCACCCCCTGACCCCCTCTCCAAAAAACAGGGAACACCAGAACTGCTTTAGACGAACACTACCTGGGGTCCCCTCAGAAAACGAAAATACGTCACGTTAAGGAATTCAGCCCTTTCATCGGCACAGATTCCGGGCCGAACGAAAGTTTGGCACTAAACTCAACCAGCCGACTTGCTAGCAGCGGCTTTGCGATGGCTATGGATGACGACACCCCGGTGGCGCGGGTATTTGTAGCGGGTGACTTTGGAGATGCGCAGGCGCTGAGCAATCTCATTTACTCCGGATTTCTGTTCGCGGCAGAGTGTATCCAGGTGCGAATACTAGCTTGGCGTAGGACTTCCATCGAAGAAGGCAATTTGAGTGGGTCGTACCCCAAATTTCCGGTTTCTTTGGGAGTCTTTTGCATTACACCCGCCCTCAAGCAGAAACCCTAAACAGGGTAAATAATATGTAGAACACATTCGCTGTATTCACTCGCGGTAACTTTGCAGTTTAGTGGATGAAAAGACCATTGGCAGTCTCTCCCAAGCCGCTTTGCAACGCATGAAATGGAATCAGTATGGTTTAGGCAGTGCAATTTGTTGCTTGCTTACTGGTCTGCTGGCTTGCTCAAGTCCGCAGAGCAAACAGTCCTTGCTTAGCCCCGAGCAGGCTACGCAGCACAGTCTCTACGACGACAGCACGCTGCACAACACCCACCTGCCGGTGCTGATGCCCTACAACCGCCTGCTGGCCCCCGCCGGCCGGGTAGTGGCCTACGGCAGCCCGGAGGTCGAGAACCACGCCCTCGACGTGGCGCTGGTGCCCGACACGCCGCTGCTGGCCGTGGAGGACCGCTACGGCGTGGCCCTGCTCGATACGCTGCAACACCGCGTAGTAGCCCGCTGGACCTACGCCGACGACGCCCGCACCAAGGGTACGATAACCACGTATTTGGGCCTGAAAGTGCGGCGGGAGAACGGCGTAACGCACCTGCTCTGGAGCGCCGACAACGGCCAGACGCACCGGGGCGCGGTGCTCGACGCGGAGTACGCCGACGGCCGGCTGCGCTTGAAACGGGTCTTTGACTTCGCGCCGGTAGGCGCCCCGCTGGCCCTGCCCAACGACCTGGCCCTGACCACCGAGGGCGGCCGCCGCTGCCTCTACGTGGTGCTGAACGGCAACAACCAGCTCGCCAAGCTCGACCTGGCCACCGGCGAGCGCCTCTGGACCCGGCCCACGGGGGTAGCGCCCTACGGCGTGGCCGTGGCCGGCGGCCGGGTATTCGTGAGCAACTGGGGCGGGCCGCAGCCTACCGATACCCTGCACCACGAGGTGGCCGGCGTGCCCTACGGCCGCGCCTACACCGACCCCAAAACCGGGGCTATTGACCAAGGCACGGTGACGGTACTAAGCCAGGCCGACGGCAAATTGCTCCAGGAAATACCGGTGGGGCTGCACCCCAACGCCGTGCTGGCGAGCCCCGACGAGCAGTTCGTGTACGTGGCCAACGGCAACAGCGACGCGGTGAGCGTGCTGGATGTCAAAGCGTTGCGGGTGACGGAAACCATCGCGGTGCAACTGCTGCCCGGCCCGCCCGGCTACGGCGGCGACTCGCCCAACGCGCTGGCCCTGAGTGCCGATGGCACTACCCTCTACGTGGCCAACGGCCTCGACAATGCCGTGGCCGTGGTGGCGCTGGGCCAGGCCGCCGCCCGCGCCGGCGCGCCGGGCGCCAGCCAGCTGCGCGGCTTCATTCCCACCGAGGCCTACCCCGGCGGCCTGGCCCTGGGGGCCCACGCGCTGTTTGTGGCCAACCTCGAAGGCGAGGGCGCCCGCGTGAGCACCTCCGAGATGCACCAGGAGGGTAGCGAGCTGGAAACCCTGCTTAAAAAGGCGCCGCCAGCCTACAATGCCCACCACCAGCGGGCCACCGTATCGCTGATTGCGCTGCCCAACGCGGCGCAGCTGGCCCGCTACTCGGCGCGGGTGCGCGAGCTGAGCTTTGCCTTTCGCCAGGAGCTGGCCCAGCGGCGGCCGCGGCCCGGCCAGCCGCCGGTGCCGCTGCCCGAGCGCATTGGCGAGCCCTCGGTGTTCAAGCACGTGGTGTACATCATCAAGGAAAACCGGACCTACGACCAGGTGCTCGGCGACCTGCCGCAGGGCCGGGGCGAGCCGTCGCTGTGCGTGTTTGGCGACAGCGTGACGCCCAACCAGCACCAGCTGGCCCGCGAGTTTTTGCTGCTTGACAATTACTACGCGTCGGGCAAGTCGTCGGCCGAGGGCCACCAGTGGACCGACGCGGGCATGGTATCGGACTACGTGGAGAAGAACGTGCGGGCCTGGTTTCGCAGCTACCCCCACGTGCAGGAAGATGCCCTGGTGTACAGCCCCACGGGCTTTATCTGGAACCACGCCGCCGACCACGGCCACTCGGTGCGCATCTACGGCGAGGCCAGCCAGCCCCACGTGGACCCCAAGCTGAGCTGGACCGACATCTACCAGGATTACCGGGCCGGCCGGCCGCTCCAATTTCACAATACCAGCACTATTTCGCGGGTGCGGCCCCTGCTTTCGCCCACCTATCCGGGCTCGGATGAGCTGCGCGTGACCGACCAGCTGCGGGCCACTGCTTTTATGAAGGAGCTGGCGGCCTATGAGAAGCAGCCCGGCGATGCCTTTCCCGAGCTGTCGGTGATGGCCCTTTCCACGGACCACACCGTGGGCACCCGGCCCGGAATGCCGACCCCCGCCGCGATGGTGGCCGACAACGACCTGGCCCTGGGCCGGATGCTGGAAGCCTTGAGCAAGAGCCGGTTCTGGAAAAATACGGTGGTCTTCGTGACCGAAGATGACTCGCAGGCCGGCTGGGACCACGTGTCGGCCTACCGCACCACGGGCTTCGTGGTGAGCCCCTACAGCCGCCTGCGCCGCCCGGTGCACAAGAATTACAACCAGACCGGCATCGTGCGCTCCATTGAGCAGATTCTGGGTTTGCCGCCCATGAACATCGTGGATGCCACCGCCCTACCCCTGTTCGAGTGCTTCACCGACCGGCCCGACCTGACGCCCTTCCGCCACCGCCCCAACCGCGTGGCCCTCGACCGCCTCAACCCCAAGCTCACCAGGCTGACGGGCGCGGCCCTGCGCTTCGGCCGGCTCTCGACCAGCCCCGAGTTTGACCACATCGACAACGGCCGCGACGACGTGCTGAACCGCATCATCTGGTTTGCCACCAAGGGCCGGCAGCCCTACCCCGCCGCCCTCAGCGGCCCGGCTGATGACGAGTAATGGGTAATGAGTAATGGGCAATAAAAGAACGGTCATGCTGAGCTTGTCGAAGCATCTCTACCGCACCGTTAAACGATTCGCTAACGGTGCGGTAGAGATGCTTCCTTCATTAGCATGACCGTTCTCTTGTTACCCACTACCTATTACTCATTACCATATCGCCCATTACTCCGTCGCGCGCAGCACCCAGATGGGATTGGTGAGCGCCAGCATGGCGCCCGCCGGGGTGCGCACCTCCACCCGCAGGTAGTGGGGTAGGCCGGCCGCCGGCAGCTGCCAGCGCAGCGCCGTGGCCCCGCTGACCGCCACCGGCCCGCTGGCCAGCACACCGCGCTCGCCACGCAGCGTAACGGTGCCGGCCGGCGCGCCGCGCAGTGCCAGGGCTACCCGCACGGGGCGCCCGGCGGCCACCGCCAGCGTGTCGCCGATGCCCGCCGTTCGCCCGCCGGCCCGCGCCGTCAAGGTCAGCTGGATGGGCCGGTCGGCCACCAGGTAGGCCCTACCCCGGCGCAGGCCCTGCATGATGCCCGCCCGCGACAAGCCGCTGGCCCGCACCACCGTGCGGGGCCGGCCGAGCTGGTTGGGCGAGGGGGCGGCGGTGTGGGTGTCGCTGGCGGCCACCGCCAGCAGGGGGTGGCCCTGGCGCAGCAGGGCGTCCCACCAGGCCAGGGCGCGCTCGTTGCGGGCATCCCAGCGGCCATTCCACACCTCAATGCCGTCGAAGTGCCGCACCCCGAACCGGAAGCGGTTGACGGTATCGGGGAAGAACGGGTGGTTGACGATGGCCAGGCCGCCCACGGCGTGCACCTGGGCCACGTAGCGGGCAATGGCGCTGTCGCGCGGCGCGTAGCGCCAGTCAATCAGGGTAGTATAATCCAGGCCCAGCGCGTTCCAGTGCCCGAAGGCCGTGGTAGTCACTTCCTCTCCATTAATAATGAGCAGGTTGGGCCGGGCGTAGGCGCCCCAGCTCAGGTTGGCGCTGTTGGTGTTGTGCTCGGTCGAGATAAGAAAGTCCAGGCCCTGGGCCACGGCTTCGGCGGCCAGCTCCTGCGGGGTGCGGCGGCCATCCGAGTGCAGCGTGTGCAGGTGCAGGTCGCCCTGGTACCAGCCCGGCCGGCGGTTGGCCACGGCCGGCGCGGGCGTGGGCCGAAACGCCGGCCCCGCCGCGCCCGGCACCAGCGTCACGGTCAGCTTCCAGTCGATACCGGCCGGGGCGATGGTGGAGGGGTAGAGCAGCACGCGCCAGGTGCCGGCCCCCACGGGGCCGGGCACGTAGCCCGTGGAGGCCGCCTGGCCGTTGATAAAGAAGGCCGTCTTGGCCCCGCCTGACCACCCCCGGAAACCCGCCGGGGTGCCCGGCTGGTAGCCCGCCGGGTCATAAATACCCATATTGAGCACGCCGCCGCCCGCGTGGTCGTAGTCTTCCCGCACCCGGATTTCGGCCGTGCCCGCCGGCACCTCAATGGGCACGTAAATCAGCCGAAACAAGCTGTCGGCCGGCACGTGGCCCTGCCGCACTACCTCCGTCGGGGCCTGGGCCGCCACCGGGCCGGCCAGCCCGAGCAGCGCCAGCAAGAGCCACCCGCTGGCCCGGTGCGGCCGCTTTTTAATCCGCAAACTCACCGGGTTATTTAACGGCGGCCGGCGCCAACGCACCCGCGTTCACCGGGTTGGGCCGGAAATACTTGCCGCCCGCGAAGCTGACCACGTAGGGCGACTGAAAGTGCGTGCTGGGCAGGTAGTAGTCGGTGCTGATAATCTGGGCGCCCGACTGCTGGGCCGCCGCGAAGCTGCTGGGGTCGTTGCGGCGCGCCTCCTGGGTGTCGCTATCGGCGCGGGTGCGGATGATGTAGCCCTTCTCGACCAGGCTTTGGATGGCCGCCAGCTCTTGCTTGGCGTTGTTCATAATGTGGATGGCGGCCTCGGGCGTGCCGGGCTCGGCGTCTGCAAACAGCACCCGGCCCTTGAGCGAGGGGTGGCCCCGCAGGTAGGTGGCGCGCTTCTCGCCCAGCTCATCGAGCACAAACACGAACTTGCCCTGCGCGGCCGCCAGGGTGGGCCAGTTGCGGTGCAGCACCGCGCTTTCCAGGGTGGGGTAGGCGCCGCGCACCTGGTCGGGCGTAATAAGCTTATCGGCCCCCAGGTTGTCGCGGATTTCCTTGTCCAGCGCGTCAAAAACCGCTGCCGTGAAGGGCTCGGGCACCGTGAGGCCCGGCCGGGGCAGGGCCTCCGATTTGGCATTCATCGTGATGAACACCGGGTGGTGCGTGGGGTGCGCCGCCGACCATTTTTTCAGCTCCTGCAGGCACTGCCGGAAGGCCGGGCAGTTGCTCCGAAAGTCAATGTCCTGAATGTGAAACACCTTAAAGCCCGGTTTCTGCATATCGCCGGCCGCGTCGTAGGCCGGCTGGCCGGGCGCCAGGTTCAGGCCCTTCGGGTGGGCATACTTGCCGCCCTGGGTGTCGGCGTACACGTCAATCTCCAGGGCCAGCAGGCCCTGGTTAAGCTGCTCGCTCAGCGAGATATGCTCGTAGTCAATCTTGCTCATGCTGGCCGAGTCGGTCTTTTGCAGCACCTTAAACAGCTTGGGGTCGATGGCCTGCTTGTAGCTGTTGTGCGAGCCGATAACCTGAATCTGGTTCAGGCGTAGCGGCTCGGCGGGCCTGGTGAACGCGGCCAGCAGCAGGATGCCCGCCAGCGCGCTTAGTTGCAGCGTGATTTTCATGGTTTTCTCGTGGAAAAGGAAGGCGTGGTGGGCGCGCCGCTAGTAGCCCGTATTCTGCTGCAAGGCCGAATTCAGGCGCAGCTCGATGGTGGGCACGGGGTAGAGGCGGCGGAAGGTACTCTTGTCCATCTTCAGCGCATCGTTAGGCAGCGGGTACTCGGTTTCAAACTGGCCGAAGCGGATGAGGTCGTTGCGGCGCCAGGCTTCCCAGCTCAGCTCGCGGGCGCGCTCGTCGAGCATCCCGTTCAGGGCGATGCTGGTGGCCGCCCGCGCCCCGGCGCGGGCCCTGATTTTGTTGACGAGTACCAGCGGCGTTTGCAGCTCGCCGTTTACGGTGGTGGCGCCGGCCCCGCGCAGGATGGCCTCGGCCTTCATCAGCAGCACGTCGGCCAGGCGCAGCACGGGCACGTCGTTGCCGTTGAGGCGGGTAGCCTGAATGGTGGTCGGGTCGGGGTAGTACTTGATGGAGCGCACGCCCTCCGACTGGGTGGCGATGGTATTGCCCACGTCCATCGGCTTGGGTGGCACCAGGGTCAGCACCGGGTTGATGTTGATTTGGGTAGTAGTGCCGGGGTAGTACACCGGCGTGGTGGTGAAGCCGCCGTTGCCGTCGGGCACAAACTGCGGGCCCGCCAGCCAGGTAGCGGTGCGCGCGTCGCCGGGCAGGTTGAAGCGGGCATAAAACTCGGGCGTGGTGCTCATGGCGATGCTCAGGCCCACGTTGAAGCCATAGGCCTGCACCAGGTAGTAAAAGAAGCCGAAGCGCGTGAACTGGTTGCCCGGAATCTGCTGGTCGTAGGGAATGGCGAAAATAGTTTCCCGAATCTGCGGCCCGTTGGTGGGCAAAAAGATATCGCGGTAGCGGGCGTCGAGGCTGTAGTTGGGGTTGGCCTGCACGCTGTCGGCCATGCGCACCACGTCGGGGTAGCGGGCCGCGCCGCCGTACACCTCCGCGTTGAGGTAGAGCTTGGCCAGCAGCGCGTACACCAGGCCCTTGGTGGGGCGGCCGTACTGCTGGGTGTTGGTGGCGGCGTTGCTGCTCTTGGCCGGCAGCTTGCCGGTGAGGCTCGTCAGCTCGCTCTCGATGAACTTGTACACGTCGGCGCGGGGCTGCGTGGCCGGCGAGCTCGCCACCGGATAGTCGGTCACGAGGGGCACGTTACCGTACAAATCGAGCAGAAAAAAGTAGTACAGCGCCCGCATGGCCCGGATTTCGGCCAGACGGTTGGCCTTCTCGGCATCCGAAAAGCCAAACGAGTTGGTAATGTTGAGCAGGCGGTTGCAGGTGGTGATGCCGCCGTAAGCCCACTGCCAGATGGTGAGCACGTTGGGGTGGTCGGGCGTCCAGGTGTGGTAGTGCAGCTGCCGGTACTGCCCACCGTCGTCGAAGTTGCCGTCGCGGGCGGGCAAAATGGCCTCGTCGGTGCTCAGCGTCTGCATCCGCCAGTAGGGCACCGCGAACTGCGACGACAGGTTGGAGTAAATGGCCCCCATCGAGGCGTTGTAGTCCGACAGGGTTTTGGGAAAGTTGGCGGCCACGAACTGCGACTCGACCGGCACATCCAGCTTTTTGCAGGAGTAGGTACCCCCGGCCAGTACGCTCAGGGCAAGGAAAATAGCTTTGCTTTTCATATCGTTGTTTTGAGAATGGCTGCCGCGTTGCCCCGCGCCCTACCCCCCTTGGCGGGGGCGAAGGCGCGGGGTGCCCGCCGCTAGAAGGAAGCCGTGAGGCCCAGCGTGAACGTGCGGGTTTTGGGGTAAAAGCTGTTGTTGTCGATGCCCGGCGTGAGGCCGCCGATGTTGATTTCGGGGTCGATGCCGCGGTACTTGGTGAGCACGAACAGGTTACTACCCGTCACGTACAGCCGGATGGCCTTCACGTATTCGGTGCCGGGGCGCAGGGTATAGCCCAGCGTGGCGTTGTCGAGGCGCAGGTACGAGCCGCTCTCCAGAAAGCGGTCCGAAATCAGGTAGGCGTTGATGTCGGTGGGCGACTCACCCAGCGTGAAGCGCGGAATATTCTGGAGGCGCGCGTCGGCTGGGTTGTTGAGGCCGGCCAGGGTGGCGTTCAGGATTTTATTACCCAGCACCCCGCGCACCAGAAAGTTGAGGTCGAAGCCCTTGTAGCTGAAATTGTTGACCCAGCCGTAGATGAGGGTAGGCTGGGCGCTGCCGGCCAGCTGCATATCGGTGGTCAGGGGCTGGGTGGCGGTGGTGGTGCCGTCGGCCTTCTGGTAGGTACTCACGCCCTGGTCGTTCTTGCCCAGGTAGTGCCATAGCTTGAAGGTACCCAGCGGCGAGCCGGGCTGCACAATCTGGCTGTAGTTGCCGCTCTGGCCCTTGCCCCCGAGCTGCGCCGTCTGGATGTAGGGAATCGTGAAGCGGTCGGTCGAGAGGTTGTCGATATTGTTGTAGTTGTGCGAGAAGTTGAGCGACGAGCGCCAGGTGAAGGCCGCCGTCTGCACCGGCACCACGCTCAGCGCCACCTCCACGCCGCGGTTGGTCAGGCTGCCCACGTTGGCGGTGTAGGTGGTGTACTGAAACTCGGTGCTCGACACCGGCAGCACGTCGTCAATCAGGTCGCTGGTTTTCTTCACGTAGTAGTCCACCGAGCCCGTAATGCGGTTTTTCAGGAAGCCAAAATCCAGGCCCACGTTGTAGGTGGCGGTGCTTTCCCACTTCAGGTCGGGGTTTTCGTTGCGCACCGCGTTCACCACGTTCGAGATGGTGCCGTTGTTGAGGTACTTGCTGCTGCCGGGCGGCGTGCCGTAAATCAGGATGGCTGAGAAGGCGTCGAAGCCCTGGCTGTTGCCCGATACCCCGTAGCCGGCCCGCAACTTGAGGTCGCTCACGGCCTCGTAGCGGCGCATAAAGTCCTCACCGATAATGCGCCAGCCCACGGCCGCCGTGGGGAAGTAGCCGTAGCGGTTGTTCACGCCGAAGGCCGACGAGCCATCGCGCCGCAGCGAGGCCTGCGCCAGGTAGCGCTCGCCGTACTGGTACTGCACGCGGCCGTACTGCGAGAGGAGGCGCAGCGTCGAAATCGGGTTGTTGTCGAAGGCAATCTGGGCCAGCGACGAGGGGTTCGATAAAAATAAGTTATTGGAGCCCAGCGCGTCGTTGGCAAAGTTCTGGGTCGTGATGCCAAAGCCGTCGTTCGTGCGGTCCTGCTGGTACGAGTAGCCGCCCAGCAGCTGGAAGCTGTGCAGGCCCAGGGTTTTGTCGTAATTGGCGTAGGCCTCCAGCACGTCGTTGGTGGTCTGGTACTCGGCGCGGCGGGCTACCCCGCCCAGGTTCACGGCCAGGCCCGACTGGCTGTTGAGGTAGCTGCCGTAGTTGGCCTGGTCGCGCTGGGTTGAGCCGCTCAGCGTCAGCTTCAGGCCCGTGATAATATCAACCTGCACGATGCCGTTGAGCAGCGTCTTGTTGTCGTTGGTTACGTAGTTGTTATTGTTGGCCAGCGAGAGCGGGTTGAGCGGGCCGCTGCCCGTGCGGGTGAAGTTTTCCTTGTAGGTGCCGTTGGGGTTGAAGGGGCTCACCGTGGGCAGGTAAAACAGCATTCCCGGCAGCACGTAGGTCTGCGGAATGTCGTTCTGGGTGGTGCTGCTATTGATGATGTTGGCCCCCAGGCGCAGGTGGTTGTTGAAAAAGCGCTGGTTGATAAACCCGCGGGTAATGAGACGCTCCAGCGAGGTATTTGTCAGGATACCGTTGTTTTTCAGGTAATTGACGCTGGCGCCGTAGTCGGTGGCGTTGGCCGCGCCGGTAAACGACACGTTGTGGTTGGTGGCGTAGCTGGTGCGCTCAATCAGGTCCTGCCAGTTGGTGTTCGAGCCGTCGTCGTCGGTGGGGGTAGCCAGGGGTTTGGCGTTGTTGGTTTTCAGGTACTGGCGCAGCTCGTCGCCGCTCAGCATATCAATGCGCTTCGACACCTTCGACACCGCCCCGTAGCCGCTGTAGGTGAGGCGGGTCTGGCCAGGCTTGGCCCGCTTGGTGGTCACGATAATCACCCCGTTGGCCGCCCGCGTGCCGTAGATGGCCGTGGCCGAGGCATCCTTCAGCACGTCGATGCTGGCAATGTCGTCGGGGGCCAGCAGGTCGATGCTCGCGCCCGGCACCCCGTCAATCACGTAAAACGGCTCGGTAATGCCGCCGTTCACCGTGCGCAGGGTGCTCGGCCCGCGCAGCACCACCGAGGGCCGCTGGTTGGGGTCACCGCTCTTGGTGATGTTGAGGCCCGCCACCTTGCCTTGCAGCAGCTCGGCGGGGGTAGTGAGCACGCCGGGGTTAAACTGCTCGGCCTTGATGGACGTGACGGCCCCGGTCACGTCCTGCCGGCTCTGGGTGCCGTAGCCAATCACTACCACGTCCTTGAGCTGCTGGGCATCGGGCAGCAGCGTCACGTTGAGGGTCGTTTGGGTGCCGGCAATTACTTCCTGGCTCACCGTGCCCACGAACGAGAACACCAGCACATCGGCCGAGTTGTTGGTTTTAAGGCTGTACTTACCATCGGCCGAAGTAGCCGTGGCCGTGTTGGCATCTTTGATGCGCACCGTTACGCCGGGTAGCGCGGCGTTCTTGTTATCGGTGACGGTGCCCGTAATGGTTTGCTGGGCCAGGGCCAGGGCGGGAGCCAGCAGCAGGAGCAGCCCGACCTTCCCGGCCAGCTGCCAGCTAATAGCCCGCTGTAGGAACGAGAGATAGTAGTTATTTTTCATGTGTGCTAGCTACTGCGGAAGGACCTCCCTTACGCAGTGCAAAGCACCGCCCCCGCTATTATCTCAGCATGATGACAGTGTTACCATTGGTATTATCCCTTGTATAAATAGTGCTTATGGTAGTTTAGCCAGGTTAAGTGTGCATGTGAAGGCGCACTGCCAGGGCATCCATTAGCTGGGGCAGCGCAGCGGCCGCGCTACCTTGGCCGGTAGGAGATGAGTAGAAAGACGGCTGGAGATTAAGGAAATAGCCTGGCAACATTCTGAAAAGCAGTTAGCTGAGTACAGGATGGGCAGGGTCGCTTCTTCACTGGTTTACGTTATCGACCGTGGTAAGCTGCGGCCACGGGAGTAATGCGCCACGCTACCTAGGCCCATTCGTAGTAGGAGCTGGCGAGCCAGAAATTCAGGGCTGCTGTTTGCCCCACGCCGGGTTAGGAGCGTCGGCGGCCACGAAGACTAGGGCGCCCCCGGAGGCCAGTTCCTGGTGGGTGAGCCAGTTGCGGTTCAGCGGCTGGCCACTGAGGCGGGCAGCCAGGATGTAGCAGCGGGCCAGAGCATAGCTCTCTACCTGAATAACCAACGGCCGTGGGCCGGCCATTTGTAAGGTAAGCTTTTGAAAAAGAGGCCTAGCTTAACTCTGCTTTGGCCACCTGTACTTGTCACGAAGTGGGCTGCGCGTGGAGAATATGGTATTTGCGGGTTAGTAGGGACGCGAGGTCGTGCCCAAACTCGGGAAGCCGGGAGAAAAAGCCGCGCACAGCTTGGCGGAACTCACCTGTGGGGCGGTAGAAAGTCGTGTTGATAATCTTCTGGCGCAACTACTTCCCCAGGCGCGCCATCAGGTTCAGCTTGGGCGAGTAGGGCGGTAAAAACACCTGCACGAGGGGCTTATCGGCCAGCCACGCCCGCAACTCTTTGCTCTTGTAGTAGCGGGCGTTGTCACAGACCACGTAAATGCACGCTTTGTCGGGATGAGCCACTAACAATTTCTCCCATAAGCGTCTCGTGCTCTGCGCGTTCACGCAGTCCATCTCGTCCAGCAGCACCTGCGTCGGGTTATAAGCCTTCAGGGCCGCGTTCAGGTTCACCCACTCCCGGCCGCTGACGGTGAGCAGCGGGTGCTGCTGGCCCACGGCGCACCAGGCGCGGGTGCAGCGCGTGTTGTGGGTGGGGTGGGCCGCATCGGCATAGTAGAGCACGGCCTGTCCCCGCTCGACGTGGGCTTCGGGCACGGCCAGTTCCTGCAAAAAGGCCTGTTGCTCGTCGGCCTCCGCCTGGCAGGGCACGGGCGTGGTCAGCTTGTGGGTAAAGCCCAGCCGGTGCAGGAGTTCCGTCAAGCCCGAAACCGGATACGCTACCCCGTAGGTGGCGGCCACCCAGGCCTGTAGGGCTTTTACCACGCCGCTGCTTTTGCACCTGCCGCAACTGCTGCCGCTCTGCCGTCGTTAACTGCCCCTGCACGCGGCAAGTTCAGTACTTTTTTTCCACTACTTTCGCAACTCACTTCCTGACGAGTATATATTGCCGGAAGGGTGTGAGGTATCTCCACGCATTACAACCTCGGTGGCGACCACCCGCTAGTAAGTCACAGCGTTCCCAACTTCGAGTTCGAAGATGGAACGAGGATTGGCGAACTGATGCACGATGGCCAAGGAATGCTGCTTGACTTTGGCGGGAATGCTTCCCTCAAAATGCTGGCGCGTGCGTTCGATGACCACCTGAAGTATGTTTCGGGCCAGGCGAAGGACCAAGTAGGCTTGAGCACTGTACTGATACGCCCGGATGGAATTGTCGCGTGGGCTTCTGACAATAACCCAACTTGCAGCGAAATTCAACAGGCTGCGAATCAGTGGTTTGATTATAGCCCAGGAATCAAGCATTAAAAAACCAGGCGATGGTCTGACTGAGGGTGATAAAACCAATTCGAATGATTTCAATTAATTTTAACTCGCTATTCGCCAAGGATTTAAGAAAATAATTACGATTAATCGCAAATTGCTTATCACCCTCAGTTAGACCATCGCCCACCTAAACAATCACTTCGTCATCTAAGCCAATCTGGCGCGGCCCCGATATGCCAGAAAGCCAGGAAAGAGACAACGGCTTTTTCGTAGCCTGTGGCCAAGCGCCGGTACTGCTGGAGGCGGCCAAAAAAGCGCTCGATTTTGTTGCGGTCGCGGTAGGTTTTTTCGTCCATCGGCCGGGGCCCTACCCGGTTTGGATGGCTGGGGATAAGGCTTCAATGCCTTTTTGGGTGCATTAGGCACGGGTCGCGTCGCTGTCGTAGGCCGTGTCGGCCAGCCCTTTGCCGGGCTCCAGGTCCGCCAGCAAAGGCAGCGCCCGCAGGCTGGCGCCGGCTTGGCCAACGGTAGCAATCAGGCGCACGGCATTTGAGGTGCTTCCTCTTTTTTGGGGAGGGGGTCAGCGCTGTTAAGTTCTGGCGGCACCTTACCCCTAGCCCCAGAGCCGTTACGTTCTGGCGGGGCAGGGGGTGAGGTTGACGCTGGGCCGACTTACCAGAACAAAGCCAAATCCTAACCTGACAACCGCTTTAACACCCCAATACCGCCCGGTAAATTTCCAACGTACGAGCCACAATCACGGCCGGGTCGTGGCGGGCGCGGGCTACGGCCGCCGCCTGGGCGGCGAGGCGCTGGCGCAGGGCGGCATCGAGCAGCAGGCGTAGCGCCTGGGCCGCGATGCTGGCCGGGGCGCGCGTGCAAAGCAGCCCGGTCACTTCGCCTTCGACCAGGGAACGCACGCCGCCCACGTCGGTGACCACCACGGGCAGGCCGGCCACCTGGGCCTCGCACACGCTATTGGGGCTGTTATCGACGTAGGACGGGTGCAGCAGGGCCACCGACTCGCCAAAGAGCCGCGCCAGCTCGGGGCCCGTCAGCAGGGGGCGGCACTCGATGTCGGCGGGGCCAATGTGCCGGAGGCCAGCTTGCCGCACGGCTTGCCACACCTCGGCGGGCCGGGCCACCCCGGCGATAACCAGCCGCGCCTCCACCTGCTGCCGGATGAGGTCGAACGCGGCGAGCACCTCGCGGAAGCCCTTCATTACCTGCGTGCCGCCCACGAATACCAGCTGCGGCCTACCCCCCGCCGGCGCGGGCAAGGCGGGCGGGTGAAAGAATTCGGGCCGGATAACCTCCCAGTTGTGGTGCACCGTGCAGCCGGGGCTGAGCTGCCGCACGAGCGCCTGGTCCCAGTGCGTGCGGCACACAAAATGGTGAATAGCCGGCAGATAGCGCCGCTCGTAGTAGCCGGCCAGCGTCCAGAGCACCTTCAGCCACGAGCGCCAGCTGGGCACGAAAGGCGGATACTGCGACACCAGGCCCTGCACCGACAGCAGCCGCGGCTGGGGCAGGCCGGCCGTCATGGCGGGCAGCTGGAGCTCGGAGCCGTGCAGGTGCAGCAGGTCGTAGCCGGCCGCGTGCCGGCGCAGCCAGGCCCGCCCGATAGCGATGCGCCACTGGTAGAGCGTGAGGATATCGGCCCGCACCGAGGGCATTTTCAGGTAGATAAACCGGATACCATCGCGCTCAAACTCGTCAGTTTTTGCCGTTATTTTAGTGGTCCAGTGCAGTACCGTTAGCTCCAGGCCGGGCTGCTGGCGCAGCTGGTCGGCCAGGGCTCCTATCCAGGGCACGGGATGCGCCTTCACGTCGAGCGGGTGGGGGTAGGGCGCGAGCCAGAGTATTTTCATAGGTAAAGACGGCCGGGCGCCGGGCCAGCGGCCCTACCCCCGTTGCCACGAGCGAAGCCGCTCTTTCAGGTTGAAATCGGCGCGAAACAGGCGGCACTGCCGCTCCACGTCGCGGTCGCCCCACAGCAGGAAACGTTTGAGCCGCAAGGTATCTACCGTATGCCGGGCAAAAGGCAGGTAGTTTTTGCCGGGCTCTACCGTCACGCCCAGGCACAGGCCCGCCGTGGTGGCGGCCGCCACCACGGCCGCCGAGGTGTTGCCATTGGGGTAGGCCACGGCGCGGGGGGTAGGCCCAGCCAGCTGCGCCAGGTGCTGCTGGCAGGCGGCCAGCTCGTGGGCCGCGGCGGCCGGCGCGTAGTTGGTCAGGATGGCGTGGTGGGCGGTGTGGTTACCGAGCGTCACCTCGGGCTCGCGGGCGAAGGCTTGCAGCTCGGCGGGCGTGAAGGGCCGGTCGAGGTCGCCGACCGGCCGCAGGGCGTCGGGCCCGAAATGCGTGAGCAGATAGTGGTCGATTTCCGGGTGCCGCATACTTTTTAGCCGCTCATACTCGGCTAGTTGCGCGGCAGGGGGCAGGGGCTGCCGCCGGCGGGCGCGGTACACCACGTCCCACCAAAAGGCCTGGCCCGCCAGCACGTGGTGGCTGGAAATGAAGAACGTGGCCGGCACCCCGTAGCGCCGCAGAATGGGCAGCGCCAGCTGGTTGTTGAAGTAGCCATCGTCGAAGGTGAGCAGAGCATACCTGCCGGCGGGGTCGAGGCCGCGCAGCACGTCGGCGGGCGTCACAAACTGGTAGCCGTGGGCCAGAAAGTGCGCCACGAACCGCGCGAAGATGTCGGTGGTAATGCGCTGCTGCGGGTCTACCTCGTGCCGGCTCATGGCCGCCGCGTCCTCAAACAGCACGTGAAACATGAACACCAGCAGGGCCGGCCGCTCGGGCACCAGGCGCTGGTAGGCCAGGGCCAGCTCGTCGCTTAGGCGGCTGAGAATGTGTTTCCAAAGCTGGCTCATGATTGAACTAACATACGGCACCGGCAACGAAAGTAAGGGCCACCATTTTATTAACTATTCATTATTATTTCATTTTTCTCACTCGCTAAGTCTTGATTCATTTGATTTTAGCTAGACAGCTTAATTCTTACTAATCCCTGAATCAAATGCTTACAAATGCTATGAGCCGTGTAACTTTGCTTGGATAGCCCTTACTCATTTTATATTTTTTTTAGTTTCATTACCACTTTTTTATTATGGTTAAACTACATCTTCTGGCTGGCTGGCTTTGCCCTGGCCGTACGCTGGCTGCCTGGGGCGGCCGGGTACTGGTCGCCGCGAGCTTGCTGCCCACCCTGGCGCAAGCCCAGGCAATTACGTATTCGGCGCCTCTGGTCATCACCAGGGGGGGCACCTATACGGGCAACTACCGGAGCCTGGCCTCGGGGGTACCGTGCATCCTGGTGAACACCACCGAGCCAGTGGTGTTGCAGGGCTGCAACCTGTCGGGGGCCGGCTACCTGATTCAGTCGGGCACCGGCGCCAACCTGACCGTGCGCAACTGTAGCGGCGTGGCCCTGGCCCCCTCGGTCGATGGCCAGTCGCCGGGCCACTTCCTCGATACGTACCAGTCGGCCAACCTGGTCATTGAGCACAATTACTTCAGCGGCACGAGTGGCATCGTGGTCAACCGCTGGACCAGCAGCGGCGGCACCCTCACGGTGCGCTACAACCAGGTGCGCAACGTGGACGGCCGCTGGCGCAACAACGGCGGTAGCACCCGCAGCAGCTTCTTGCAGCTGAACACGGTGCAGAACCTGTCCGGGGTCGATATTGCTTATAACGAGGTGATTAACGCGCCCAACCAGAGCCTGGTGGAGGATAATATCAACCTCTACAACTCGTCGGGCACGGCGGGCAGCCCCATTCGGGTGCACGACAACTTCGTGCGCGGGGCCTACCCCTACCCCGCCACGGCGGGCCAGTTTACGGGCACGGGCATGACTACCGACGGCGACGCCAATACCCTGGCCGGGGCCGCGGGCTACATCGAGGCCAGCAATAACCAGTTTGTGAGTACCTGCAACGCGGCCATGAACATCGCGGCCGGCCACGACGTGTATTATCACGATAACCGCATGGTTACCAGCGCGCTGCTACCCGATGGCACCCGCCTGAACGCTACTTACGCCGGCACGGCCGTATTCAACTACTACAACCAGCCGGCCAGCGTTTTCTTCAACAACCGGATTGCCAACAACACCATCGGCTACGTGCGCCGGGGTGCCAACAGCCCCTACCCCGACCGCCAGGACCTGAGCCCCGGCGCCTGCGCCACCTGCACCGGCACCACCAGCCTGCCCAACCCGATTACGGTAGCTACCGAAGACAACGAGTACGCGCTGTGGCAGCAAAAGCTGACGCAGAACGGCGTGACCGTCGGGCCGGTAGGCGCGGTAGCCCCGGCGCCCGCCCCTACCCCTACCCCCGTTGTTAACACCGGTACCGTCACCAACCCCGGCTTTGAGGCTGATAACGCGGCGGTGGGTGCGCCCACCGGCTGGGCCACTACCCCCGGCACGGGCACCAACGACAACGCCGACTACACCGAAAGCTACGGTGGCGCGCACTCGGGCACGTACCACGGCACGCACTACCGCCCCGAGGCCTACGAGGTGTACACCTACCAGGTGGTGACGGGCCTGGCCAACGGTACCTACACCCTCAGCGCCTGGGTCAGGAGCGGCGGCGGCCAGAATACGGCCCAGCTTCAGGCCAAAAACTACGGCGGCGCGGCGCTTACCTCAACTATCGGTGCTTCGCCCGGCACGTGGGTGCAGGTGGCCATCCAGAACATCAGCGTCACCAACGGCCAGTGCGAAATCGGCGTTTATTCGAAAGCCAAGGCGGACAACTGGCTGTATTTTGACGACTTTACGCTGACCGCAGCGGCGGCCAACACGCTGCCTGCCGTGAGCCTGGCGGCCTCGCCAACGGCTCTTCCCCTGGGCCAGGCCGCGACCCTGAGCGCCACGGCCGCCGATGCCAATGGCATAGCCAAGGTGGAGTTTTTTAACGGCCCCACCAAGCTGGGCGAAACCACCGCTACCCCCTACCAACTGAGCTGGATGCCCCCCGCCGCCGGCACTTACTCCCTCACGGCCGTGGCCACCGACAATGCCGGGGCCAGCACCACCTCGGCCACCACGAGCCTGACGGTGAGCGCCGCGCCAACTACCCCCACCACGCCGGTCGCGACGGGTAGCAACCTGGTCGTGAACCCCGGCTTCGAGGCTGATGGACTTCCCGTGGGCGCGCCCACCGGCTGGCAGACGACTACTGGCCAAGGCACCAACGACAACGCCGACTACACCGAGGCCTACCCCGGCGCGCACGGCGGCCTTTACCACGGCACGCACTACCGCCCCGAGGATTATGAGGTCTATACCTATCAGGTAATCAAGAACCTACCAGCCGGCACCTATGTGCTGAGTGCCTGGATGAAAAGCAGCGGCGGCCAAAACCTGGCCCAGCTGCAAGCCAAAAACTTTGGCGGCACTGCCCTGGCAGCCGACGCGCCCGCTACCCCCGATGGGCAGTGGGTCCGCGTAACCATTCCCAACATCACCGTCAGCAACGGGCAATGCGAAATTGGCTTTTACTCGCGGGCCAGTAAGGGCCAGTGGCTATACTTCGACGATGTGGAGCTGGTGCAGCAAGGCGATAGCCTGCCCGCTACCTCCCCGGCCGATGCCTCCTCCCTTTACCCTAACCCCGCCGACAATCAGGTGACGCTCAGCATGTCGTTTAACCAGCGCGATATCGCCGTCATTTCTATTCTGGATGCCCAGGGCAACCTGGCAGCCCAGCACTGGCGGGTAGCTACCCCCGGCACTAATCAGTTTACCATCACTACTGCTTACTTGCCGACTGGCCCCTACACGCTGCGCGTCATCAGCAAAACCCAGCCTGCCAACACGTTGCGCTTAGAGGTCAAACACTAAGCTACCAGAAAGCCGGATAGCGGCCAGACAAACAGGGGGTAGGGAGGCCGGTAGCGCGCCCCTACCCCCTGTTTTTTGCGCAACGTGCCAGCCAGCACTAGCCCCAGGCCCTGGTCAGCGTCTGGCGCGCCATGAGATACAGAAAGCGGGAGTTGGTGAGCAGGTAGCGGCGCCACAGGCGGCGCGGCTCCAGGTAGAGGCGGTAGGCCCACTCCAGCCACAGCCGGCGCGCCCACACCGGCAGGCGCTGCTCCAGGCCCGCGTAGGTCAGGAATGCCTGCCCTACCCCCAGCATACAGGCTTTTACCTGCCCACGGTGCGCGGCCATCCACTTCTCCTGCCGCGGGCAGCCCAGGGCCACAAACAGCAGGTCGGGGTCGGCGGCGTTGATGGCCGCCACGTGTTCGGCCTCTTCGGCGGGGGTAAGGGGCCGGAAGGGGGGCGCGCAGGTGCCCCCAATTCGCAGGGCCGGCAGCTCGCGCCGCGCCCGGTCTACTATGGCCCGCAGCACGTCGTCGGTAGTGCCGTAGAAATAAACCGATTGCCCACGCCTGGCCGCTTCCGCGAGCAGCGCGGGCAGCAGGTCCATGCCAGCTACCCGTTCCTGGGCCTGGCCACCGCGCCAGCCCGCTATGCTGGCTACGGGGCCGCCATCGGGGGTTACGAGGTTGGCCTCGGCCAGTACTTGCCGGAAGCTGGCATCGCGATGGGCTTCGACCAGCATGTGCACGTTGGCACAGCACACGTAGGCCGAGGAGCGCGCCGCTCCGAGTTGCAAAATGGTATCTACGAACTCCTTGAACGGGCCGATGGCAATCGGCGAATCAAGAACCAGCTGCTTCGACAACATAAGATTAGGTAATTGTTTATTGTTGGAGGTTGATTGTTAATTGATTTACAATAGCTTAAGGCAACAGCCGTCGTAAACAGATAAGTCCTCAACAATCAGCCATAAACAATCAATAAGCATTCTTCTCCCCCTCAATCATGTTTTTCACCGTCTTAATGATGATTTGCACGTCGAGGAGCAGGGACCAGTTTTCTACGTATTTCAAGTCATATTCCACGCGCTTTTCCATAGCCCCCGAGGCCCTGGTTTCGCCCCGGAAGCCGTTGACCTGCGCGTAGCCCGTGATGCCGGGCGTCACGGTGTGGCGGTGAGCGTAGGTATTCATGCGCTTGGAATATTCTTCCAGCTGCGACAGCATATTGGGCCGGGGCCCCACCACCGACATGTGGCCCAGCCACACGTTGAAGAACTGCGGCAACTCGTCGAGGCTGGAGGCTCGCAAAAACCGGCCAACGCGCGTAACGCGGGCATCGCCTTTGGTGGCTTGCAGCTCGGTACCGCTCAGGTCGGTGCGCATGGTGCGCAGCTTGTAGCACGGAAACAGCTTATTGTGCTTGCCGGGCCGCATCTGCTTGAAAAACACCGGCCCCGGCGAGTCGAGCTTGATAAGCAGCGCCAGTATCGGCATTATGATGGGGAAAATCCCGACGATAACCAGGCCCGAAAAAGCCAGGTCAAATGCCCGCTTGGAAAGCTGGTTGGCCCGCGACCCCAGCGGGTGCCGGCGCACGGTCAGGATGGGGCCGTAATCGTGGTAATGAATATTGACGTTTTTGCGCAGCGTGCCCTCAAAATCGGGCACGATACGGAACGTGATAAAGTTATCGTCCGCGAAGCTGGACAACTCCTGAATTAAGTCCGTCTGGTCGAACGGCAGCGCGAAATAAATCTCATCCACCTGGTTGTGCTGGCAAAACTCCCGCAGGTCGGCGAGGCCGCCCAGCACCATATTACGCACTTCGCTTGGCGCCGGGTCATCGGTGAAGAATCCCAGGCACTCGTTATTTATCGAGTCGTGCACCGACAGAAAACGGTAGAGGTCGACGCCGCTGCGGCTGGCCCCTACTATCACCAGCTTGTTGGATGGATGCGCCCAGCGGTAGCGGTAGGTACGGTGCAGAAAAGCCAGCACCAGGCGCCCACCCACCACGCCTGCCCCGGCCATGCCGTATAGCAGGCCCAGGTAGCGCATCGGCATCAGGTGTACCTGCAATAGCACGATACCGGCCGTCAGCACTATGGCGTGCAGCACGAACGTTCGCACCAGCGCCCAGAACTTCTCCACGTACGTGTTCAGGCGCTCGCCGGGGTCAGGATTGGCAAACTGCCCGGCCAAAATCCACCACAGCAAAGCAAAAATGGCAAAGAATACGGGGTAGTTATTCCCAAACTGCCAATCGCCCCGCTGGTAATAGCACACCAGCCGGAAAGCCCCCAGAATCATCAGAATATCTACTATCAGTAGTACAAACTGATTGAGGTAGACTCGCTGCTTGTAAAGTACCATGTCGATAATAAGTTAATGCTTTTTTATTCGTAGCCCGGCCCCTTTTGGCGGGCAACTGTTGCTCAAAATCGGCTTAAGGTACGATTTCCGTCCGGTCTATGGACTTAAAAATTTGGGTTAATTTGTTATTTAATTGAAATTTCATAAGAAACTGCCACCAATTGGCCTAAAAACTTTGAATAATCATAATTCGTTATAACCTGCAATAGCTCACGCCCGATTGAGTAGCTCCCACTGATGCTTACCCACACTCCTTTCCATTAGGCAATCAGCCAGAGTTGAACAAACCGCTGAAAATTAATGAACCTGCTTTATACTACGTAGGTTTCAGTTAATTACTTTCCCGGAACTCACATTAAATAATAGTTAACTTTAGTTTAGCAGCATTGATTTCCAGCCTCTACCTGATGACAGGCAGAGGCCTTATTTTTTTACGGCTGAGTTTACTTCATTAGCTAATGCCAGTGGAATACTACCATTTTTTGCTAAAAGCGCAGGGGTTATAAAGATATTCTGCGCAGCTTCAACAGGCCCTGTTGGTAGGCTAATAGCTCCAGCTCGTAGTCGGGCTCGGCGGGCTCTATTTCGGGCAAATGAATGCGTAGGCGGCCGTTGCCGGTTTCGGTCCAGGCGCCTTCCTGGGCCAGCAGGCCACCGCCGGGGGCCACATCGTAGCGAATGAAGCGGCCAGCTGGCCCCAGCCGGAAGCCCGGCCGCCCACCCGGCCGGTACCGAAAGCGGTAGGTGTTGTGGCGGTACGTGAGCGTATCGGCGCGGCTGGCCTCGGGCACCAGCAGCCAGGTGCCGCGCAGGGCGGCCAGCTGGCCCCTGGGCAGCTCGGCAACATGGTGGTCGGAGTGGCAGGCGGCGAGGGCGAGCAGCAGCAAACACGGGCCAAGCAGCCGCCGCGGGGCAGGAAGAGGAGTCATAGCGAGAGCTAGTACGCGAAAGTACCGGCAACTGCCCACCGGGCGGGCGTACTTTTGGGTTACTCTCTAGTAAGTTCCTGGTTTCTGGTTCCTCGTTTCTGGTTGACGCTCAAGCCAGGAACCAGGAACGAGAAACCAGAAAACAAAGAAATGGACAACCGCGCCCTCATCAAAGCCTTTAAGCTCACGGCCCAGCTGCTGGAGCTGCACGACGAAAACGCCTTCAAAATCAGGGCCTACGAAGGCACGGCCACGGCCCTGGAGCAGCTGGAGTTTCCGGTGGCCGAGGTGGAGCGCCCCGGCCTGCCCGACCGCACGGGCCTGAGCAAAACCCAGGCCGCCAAAGTGGCCGAATTGCTCGACACCGGCACGTTTGAGGAATTGCAGCGCCTGCTCGACGCTACCCCCCCCGGCGTGGTGGAGCTGCTGGCTATCAAAGGCATCGGCCCCAAGAAAGTGCGCGCCCTGTGGCGCGACGCCGGTATCGAGGGCCCCGAGCAGCTGCGCGAGGCCGCCGAGGCCGGCCTGGTAGCCAAGCTTAAGGGCTTCGGCGCCAAAACCCAGGAGAGTATTCTGGCCGCGCTGGCCTTTACGGACCAGAGCGCGGGCAAACTATTGTTTTCGCAGGCCGAGCAGCTGGCTAATGACCTCGCGGCGCGCCTGCGCCAGGTGCCGGGGGTAGGCGCGGTGGCCGCCGCCGGCGAAGTGCGCCGCGCCCTCGAAATCGTGGAAACGGTCGAAATTCTGGTGGCCGCCCCCGACCCCGCGCCCATTCACGCGCTGCTCGTTGCCGCGCCCGGCCTGCGTGCCGACGCCCACCGCTCGGGCCCCTGGGCCTGGCGCGGCACGGCCGCCGACTCGGGGGTAGGCGTGGCGGTGCGCGTGGTGGCCGAGGCCGATTTCGTGAACCAGCTTTTCGTGGCTACCGGCAACGAGGCGCACCTCGGCGCGCCACTGCCCCCGGCCGGCCCCGGCCAGCCCGCTACCCTGCGCCAGTGGGCCAGGCGCGAGCTATTTACCAGTGAAGAAGCCCTTTACGAGAAAGCCAACTTGCAATACGTGGTGCCCGAGCTACGCGAAGGATTAGGTGAAATTGAGCTGGCCGCCGAGCATAAAATTCCGCGCCTGCTGGAGGACGGCGACCTGCGCGGCTCGCTGCACAACCACAGCACCTACTCCGACGGCAACCACTCGCTGCGCCAGATGGCCACCTTTTTGCGCGACGCGGGCTACGAGTACCTCGGCATCTGCGACCACTCGCAGGCGGCGCACTACGCCCAGGGCCTCAGCCCCGAGCGCGTGCGCCAGCAGCAGCGTGAGATAGACGAGCTGAACGCTGAGCTGGTACCATTCCGCATTTTCAAGGGCATTGAGGCCGATATTCTGGGCGATGGCAGCCTGGACTACGACGCCGAGCTGCGCGACTCGTTCGACTTCGTGGTGGCAAGCATCCACTCCAACCTGAAGATGGACGAGCAGCGCGCCACCGAGCGCCTGCTGGCGGCCATTGCCAACCCGCACTGCACTATGCTGGGCCACCCCACCGGCCGCCTGCTGCTGCGCCGCGCCGGCTACCCCATTGATTTCAAAGCGGTTATTGATGCCTGCGCCCAGCACCAGGTGATTATCGAAATCAACGCCAACCCCTGGCGGCTCGACCTCGACTGGCGCTGGGTGCGCTACGCGCTCAGCCAGGGCGTGCAGCTCAGCATCAACCCCGATGCCCACCACACCAGCGGCTACGCCGACATGCGCTACGGTGTGCTGGCCGGCCGCAAAGGAATGCTAACCAAGGAGATGACCTTTAATACGAAGTCGGTGGATGAGGCGGCGGCGTACTTCGCGGCGCGGAAACAGGGAATTAAAAATTAACGTTTGTCATTGCTTCGCGTTGCTCGCAATGACAGGCGGCTTCCTGTACTATGAAAATCCTGGTTCTCCGCTTCTCCTCCATCGGCGACATTGTGCTGACGACGCCGGTGGTGCGGCAGCTCAAAACCCAATTGCCGGGCGCGCAGGTGCACTTCGCTACCAAGCCCGCCTTTGCCAAGCTCTTCGAGGCCAGCCCTTACGTGGACAAGCTGCACCTGCTCAGCGGCAGCCTGGGCGAGCTGGTGCGCGAGCTGCGCGCCGAGCGGTTCGACTTCATCGTGGACTTGCATAACAACCTGCGCACCCGGCTCATCCGGCTGCAATTACCGGGTGTGCCGGACCGGGCTTTCGACAAGCTGAACTGGCAGAAATACCTGCTGGTGCGCTTCAAAATCAACCGCCTACCCCCCCTCCACATCGTGGACCGCTACCGGGCGGCCGCCGCGCCGCTGGGCATCCGGGACGATGGCGCGGGCCTCGATTATTTCATTCCGCCCGCGCAGGAAGTGGACGTGGCGACGGCCTTACCCCCCGGTTTTCGGCCGGGGCACTACGTGGCGGTGGCCATCGGGGCGCAACACGCCACCAAGCGCCTGCCCGTGGAGAAGCTCATCGAGCTGGCGCGGCGCCTGGCGCCGCGCCCGGTGGTGCTGCTCGGCGGGCCGGAGGATGAGAGCACCGGCCACGTGATTGAGCTGGCAGTCCAGCATTCACCCATTCACCCATTCACTCCTTCTCCCATTGCCAACGGCTGTGGCAAGTTTTCGCTGCACCAGTCGGCTTCGCTGCTGCGGCAGGCGCAGTTCGTGGTGAGCCACGACACGGGGCTGATGCACATCGCGGCGGCGTTTAAGCAGCAGATTTTCAGCGTGTGGGGCAATACCGGGCCGCAGTTTGGCATGTACCCCTACCGCACCCGCTTCGAGGCGCTGGAGGTGCTGGGCCTACCCTGCCGGCCGTGCTCCAAGATTGGCTTCGCGCAATGCCCGCAAGGACATTTCAAGTGCATGAGGGAGCAGGATTTGGCGCGCGACTGGCCGGGGCAATAAAACTTACGCCGCAACTAGCTGCAAGCCAGCCACGCGGCTAAAATGTCGGTCTGACGTGAACAAGGGTAAGCTATTAGCCAGACAGACAGCAGCAATCCACATATCGTTTTCGGGAATAGGCTGACCTTGCTTCTTCAACTCATGGCGGATAATTGCGTAGCGTTCGGCGGCCTCAGCGTCAACCAGTAGCAATCCAAACCCCGCGATGAAGCTGCGTTCACGACGCAGGTTGAGTTCAGGGCGGCCTGAATTGTAAGCTCCGAAAAGCAGCTCGCCCACTACGGGCGCTGGTAGCAGCCATTCGTCGTAGCCCGCCAGTACCTGGGCGGTAAGCCAGTGCCCTTTGTTAAGCAAAATGGCGGCGTTGGTGTCGAGGGCAATACGCTGGCCCTCTGTCATTCGCCTTCGATATGATTAAACTCTCGGTCAATAATCTCCTCCATTTCCCTGGCATCAGTCACCGACATTGTACCGAAATGCTGCATAAGGGCGGCTGCCGACCCTTTTTTAGGCGGCGTATCACGCGTTTGCAGCTGCCGGATAAAAGCTAGCGCCTCCGTCAGCAGCTGCGGCTCGTTGAGGCTCCCCGCCTCGCGGATGAGTTGCTGCCGCAGGTTCAGGTGCTGCTCAATTGACGTTTTCATGGGTGGCTCAGGGCTAGTTGAGTAAATATAAGCGAGTGGCCAGCGTCTTGGTTCGCGCTACTTCCAGTCGGCCCCGCCGCCCGCGCCTTTGTCGCCTTCCGGCTTAATTAACCGGAACTCGACCCGGCGGTTGATGCGGGCGTCGGCCTCGGTTACTTCGTCTTTGAGGGGCTTGCTGGAGCCGTAGCCGAAGCTCTCGATGCGGTTGGGCTTGAGCTTGCCCTTGCGCTCGATGTAGCGGCGAATTTCCTCGGCGCGGTCCTGCGAGAGCTTCTCATTTACGTCGGGGTCACCGCGGCCGTCGGTGTAGCCCGCGATGCTGAGCCGGAACGTGGGGTGGTCCACCAAGAATAGCGTGATGCGGTCGAGCGTGGTGTGCATACTGGGCAGAATACCCGACTTACCGGCCTCAAACTCAATATTCCGGAAGATGAGCGGCAGCTTGTAGTCGATGCTGTTGGTGAGCAGGCTCATCACGGTATCGCCCTTCAGCTCAAACTTCTTCTCGACCGTGAAGGCGTCGGGGCTTTGGATGAGCATGGCGTAGTGCGAGCCATCCATGAGCTCAAAATCGAAGGAACCGTCGGGCCGCAGGTACTTGCTGGCCACCTCGATACCATTATCGAGGTCGATGATACTGATGATGCCCTTCAGCGGCTTACTATTCACCGAGTCGAGCAGTGTGCCCGCCACCTGGGTGGTGGCCAGCGGCTGGGCCTCCATCGGCAGCGGGAAGGAGTAGAGGTCGAGGTTGGCCATGTCCTGGGCCTCGGAGCGGGCGTAGTAGAGGTTTTTGCTCTGGCTGTCGATGGTGAAGTAATATTCGGAGCCTTTGCCATTGACGAGCGGGCCGATGTTGCGCGGCTCCTGCCAGCGCCCGCCTACCCGGTAGGTTTTGTAGATGTCGAAGTCGCCAAAATTGAGCAATTGACCCCGTGAGCTGAAGTACAAAACCTGGTAGAGCGGGTGAAAAAACGGGCTCACCTCGCTCTCACGGGTGTTCACGGTGGGGCCCAGGTTGAGGGCCCTGCCCCACTGGCCGTTCCTGCCCTTCACGGTGTAGTAAATGTCGCTGAGGCCGAAGCCGCCGAGCCGGTCGGAAGCGAAATACAGTGTGTCTTCCTTGGGCGAGAGGGTCGGCTGCGAATCCCAGGCGGGCGAGTTCACGAGCGGGCCCAGGCTCTTGGGGTTGCTCCACTGCCCGTCTTTGCCGAGCGTGGCGGTGAAGAGGTCGCAGTTGCCGTGGCAGGTAGGGCACTCGCAGCGGGCGAAGAAAATAGTGCGGCCATCGTGCGAGAAGCAGGCCGAGCCCTCATTGTAAGCCGAGTTGATGGGCTTGGGCAGCGGCTGGGCCTCCGACCACACGCTGGGCGCTTCGAGGTGCGATACGTAGAGGTTTTCGTCCTCCTTGGCGCGCACGCCCTTGCCCATCTGGCGCTTCGAGCTGAAGAGCAGCACCGTATCGGCCGCCCCCAGCGCGGGGCCGTAGTCCGGGAATTTGGAGTTCACGGCATCGCCCATGTTGGTGTACACGTTTTTGGGCGGGTGGAAGGTGTTGAGGCTCTTGCGGTACTCCACCACCTCGTAGTACACCTTGAGGGGCACGTAGAGGTCGGCATTCTTCTCCTCCAGCGAGTCGTAGTAGAGCTGCACGCGCCGGATGTCGGTGCGGTGGTGCTTGAGCGCCAGCCGGAAATACGCCTTGGCCAGTTCCTGCGACCGCGCGCTGGCGCTGTCGCGCTGCAAGAGCTGCCCCAGGTGCCAGAGCATATCGGTATTGCGGTAGAAATTCTCGATGCCGAACTGGCTCACGTAGGTGGTCAGCAGGGATTTGGCCTCGGCGTAGTGGTGGCGGCGCTCGGCTTTCTGGATGGCTTTGAGGGCCTTTTTATCCTCAAAAAACGCGATGCGGTTGACGTTCGGAAAGCTGGGGGTGCCGTCGGCACGCACGCGCAGGCGGCGCGTCACGCGGCCTTTTAGGGCACGCTGCCGGTAGGTGGGGGGGGTAGGGCGCGCGGGCGGGGCTACGGGAGCTGGCTGGGCCTTGGCGGGGCGCGGGGCGCGCTGCGCGGCGGCGGGCAGCCGGCCGCCTGCCAGCACCAGCCAGCAACCCAGAATACAAAGTAGCAGCGAGCGAAACATGAAGCGCGACGAGTATAACTAAACGGATGTGCAAGTTCTCACCAAATCGCCAATATCAGCAAATTACTATGCCCGCGCGCGAAGTAAACCGCCGGATTGGCGGCCGGCGCGGGCTGGCACGGGCCTTGCCGCCCTACCCCGCTGCCCCGGCTGTATCTTAGCCCAGCGGTAGCCGGCTGCCAGAGTGGCAGCCCCAGGCCGGCTTTGGCCGACCTTTTTTTGCTTTGCCCATGCCCTTTGATTTGCTCCGCCCCGGCCACGCGCTGGCTGGCGGCCCCGATTCGCCTTCTGATGCCATTGCCGTTATGGCCGCCGACCCTGACCACCTGCTTTCTGCCACCGATGCGCCCGAGGTGCTGGCCATTTTGCCCGTGCGCAATACGGTGCTCTTTCCGGGGGTAGTGCTGCCCGTGACGGTAACGCGCAAAAAAAGTATTCGGCTGGTGCGCAAGCTGGCCGCTAAAAACGAAAAGCTTATCGGCGTGGTGGCCCAGCGCCACCCCGATGCCGACGAGCCCACTATCGACGACTTATATCCGGTAGGCACGCTGGCCCGTATTCTCAAGCTCATCGACCAGCCCGACGATACCGTTACCATTATCATTCAGGGGCAGGTGCGCTTTGCGGTGGGCGAGCAGCTCACGCACACGCCCCAGCTTACGGTGCGGGCCACGTACTTCGACGAAAAAGCGCTTGATTCAACCATCGACGGCGAGCTGGTGCTGCTGCAAAGCCTGCGCGAGGCCGCCGGCAAGGTGCTGGAGCTGACGCCCGAAATTCCGATGGAGGCGCGCAACATGCTGGAAGGCATTCAGTCGCCGGCCTTTCTCATTCACTTTCTGTCGTCCAACGTGCAGCTGGAGTTGCCCGCCAAGCAGCGGCTGCTGGAACTGGCCGAGCCCGAGGCCCAGGCCCGCCAGCTGCTCGAAGCGCTGCTGCGCCAGATTGAGCTGCTGGAGATTAAAAACGACATTCGCACCAAGGTGCACACCGGCATCGATGCCGAGCAGCGCGAGTATTTCCTGCGCAAGCAGCTCAAAACCTTGCAGGATGAGTTGGGCCAGGGCGAGGGCAGCCCCGAGGGCGACCTGGCGGCGCTACGCGAGCGGGCCCTCACCAAAAAATGGCCCGAGGCCACGGCCAGGCACTTCGACAAGGAGCTGAGCAAGCTCACGCGCCTCAACCAGATGTCGCCCGACTACCCGGTGACGCTCAACTACGTAGAGTTTTTGCTGGACCTGCCCTGGGGCGAAACAACCAAGGACAAGTTCAACCTTAAAACGACCAAGAAAATCCTGGATGCCGACCACTTTGGCCTCGAAAAGGTGAAGGAGCGCATCCTGGAATACCTGGCCGTGCTGAAGCTGAAGCAGGATTTGAAAGCGCCGATACTGTGCCTCTACGGCCCGCCCGGCGTGGGCAAAACCTCGCTGGGGCGCAGCATCGCGCAGGCGCTGGGCCGCAAGTACGTGCGCCTGAGCCTGGGCGGCGTGCGCGACGAGGCCGAGATTCGGGGGCACCGCAAAACCTACGTGGGCGCCATGCCGGGCCGCATTATCTCGCAAATCAAAAAGGCCGGCGTGAGCAACCCGGTCATTATTCTGGACGAGATTGACAAGGTGAGCAGCGACTTCCGGGGCGACCCGTCGTCGGCCCTGCTGGAAGTGCTCGACCCCGAGCAGAACTCGACCTTCACCGACAACTACCTGGAGGTGGAGTACGACCTGAGCCGGGTGCTGTTTATCGCTACGGCCAACTCGCTCGATACTATTCAGCCCGCCCTGCGCGACCGGATGGAGATTATCGACCTTACCGGCTACACGCAGGAGGAGAAGGTGCAGATTGCCAAGAAACACCTCTGGCCCAAGCAATTGCGCGAGCACGGCCTGGGTGAGACGGAGGTCAAAATTACTGACGCGGCGCTGCACCGCGTGGCCGACGACTATACTCGTGAGTCCGGGGTGCGCAGCCTGGAGCGCCAGCTGGCGGCCCTCACCCGCAACCTGGCCCGCCGCAAGGCCAGCAAGGAGGCCCTACCCCCCCAAATTGAGCCGAGCGACGTGCTGCGCATCCTGGGCGCACCGCGCTTCGAGCGCGATAAGGACCAGGACCACGACACGGCCGGCGTAGTCACGGGCCTGGCCTGGACGAGCGTGGGCGGCGATATATTATTCGTGGAGAGCCTGTTGAGCCGGGGCCGGGGCAAGCTCACGCTGAGCGGGCAACTAGGCGATGTGATGAAGGAGTCGGCCATTACGGCGCTGTCGTACCTGCGCTCGCGGGGCGACGAGCTGGGCATCGACCACCGCCTGTTTGAGCAGTACGACCTGCACATTCACTTCCCCGAGGGCGGCATTCCGAAGGACGGGCCGAGCGCGGGCATCGCCATTTTTACGAGCATCGCCTCGGCCTACACCCAGCGCAAGATTCGGCCGAAGATGGCCATGACCGGCGAAATCACGCTGCGCGGCCGGGTGCTGCCGGTGGGCGGCATCAAGGAGAAGCTGCTGGCCGCGCGCCGGGCGGGCATCGATATGATTATCCTGTCGCCCAAAAACCGCAAGGACGTGGAGGAAATCCCGGCCGAGTACCTCAAGGGGGTGCGCATTCACTACGCCGAGCGCGTGGACGACGTGCTGGCCGTGGCCCTGCTGCCCGAGCTGGTGGCCCGCCCCCAGAAGCTGCCCGTGCGCGACGAGGCCCCTACCCCCCTCGGCCCGAGCGTGGAGGTGCAGTAAGGCAGTGCGGTAAGCTTCAGCTTGCCGGAAAAGTGTAGGGTAAGCTTTAGCTTGCCGGCAGTAATTTTCCCCGCTGGCGGCAAGCTAAAGCTTACCGCCCGCTCGTTACCTTGTCCGTATGAAGCAACTGCTACCGTTTCTCTTCGTTTTACCCCTCGCGGCCCAGGCACAGATTGGGGGCCGCGCGGCGTTTCCGTTCCTCTCCCTACCCCCCTCGGCGCAGGTGGCGGCGCTGGGCGGCATAACGGCCTCGGCCCGCAGCACCGACCCCACGCAGTTTTTCGCCAGCCCGGCGTTGCTCTACGCGGGCAACGACCACGCGGTGGCGGCGACCTATGTAGCCTACATCACCGATATCAGGCAGAGTACCCTGGCCTACTCCTTCAAAACTGAAAAGCACGGCCGCTTCGGCTTGGGGCTGACGTATTTGAACTACGGCAGCATACCTAACGTCGATGATTCAGGCAACGTACTGGGCACCTTCGCGGTGAATGAGTACGCGCTGGCGGCGGCCGACTCCTATACCTGGGGCAAGTTTACGGTGGGCGTTACGGGCAAGCTGGCCGTGTCCAGCATAATAGGCGACCGGGCGCTGGCCCTGGCCGGCGACGCGGGCGTGCTCTACAAACCCCACGACGACCAGGACTTTACGGTGGGCCTGGTGGTGAAAAACGCGGGGGCCGAGCTGGTGCCGCACGTAGCCTATGCCCGCGAGCCCCTACCCCTCGACGTGCAGCTGGGCACCACCATCAAGCCCGAGCACATGCCGCTGCGCTTCACCTTCACGGCCCACCACTTGCAGCAGTGGGATATTCAGTACCTCGACCCCAACTCGACCAGTACCAACGCGGCCCGCGATACGGTGCGGGCCCGCAAGAACTTTGGCGACAACCTGGCCCGGCACTTCACGGTGGGCGCCGAGCTGCTGCTGGGCAAGGGCCTGAGCCTGCGCCTGGGCTACAACCACCTGCAAGCCCGCGAGCTGCGCCTCGATAACGTGGGCGGTGGCGCGGGCTTCAGCTTCGGGGCGATGGTGCGGATTTCACAGTTTCAGCTCGATTATACGTATGCCACTTTGCAGGCCGCCGGCAGCAGCAATTACTTCACGCTGAGCCGCAGCCTGGACAGTTTGTTTAAGAAGAATGAGTAAGCAGTTTGTTTATTGAGCACGTTTTCCTGTAAAAGAACGTCATGCTGAGCCTGCCGAAGCATCTCGCTCGCGTCATCCCACGATTCGGGCGAGATGCTTCGAAAAGCTCAGCATGACGTTCTTTTCTGACTTTTATATACTCCCCTATTCTCCCGAATGCTAGACGACACCTTCCTGACCCCGGCCCAGATTGTGGCCGAACTCGACAAGTACATCATTGGCCAGCACGAGGCCAAGCGCCACGTGGCCATCGCGCTGCGTAACCGCTGGCGCCGCCTGCACGCCCCGGCCGATATGCAAAAGGAGATTGTGCCCAACAACATCCTCATGATTGGGGCCACGGGCGTTGGCAAAACTGAGATTGCGCGCCGCCTCGCCATCCTGGCTGACGCGCCCTTCGTGAAAGTGGAGGCCAGCAAGTTTACCGAAGTTGGCTACGTGGGCCGCGACGTGGAAAGCATGGTGCGCGACCTGGCCGAGCAGGCCGTGAGCCGCCTGCGCCACCGCCGCCAGGAAGAGGTAAAAGCCCAGGCTGCCCAGGCCGTGGAGGATATTATTCTCGACGCGCTCATCCCGCCCATCAAGGTCCCGGCCAAAGACGGGGGTAGCAGTCCCAGCCTGGGCTTTGGCATTGGCATCAGCGGCGAGCGCATCGCCGGCGACGCCGTGCCCGACTCGGACCAGGAGCTGAACGAGCGCACCCGCGAGCGCTTCCGCCAGAAAATCCGCGACGGGGAGCTGGAAGACCGCCGCATCGAAATCAACGTGTCGCAGGGGGCCCCGAGCGTGGGCATCATGGGCGCGCCGGGCATGATGGACGAGGCCACCATGTCGGGCCTGCAGGATATGCTGGGCTCGATGCTGCCCAAGAAGTCGCGCAAGCGCAAAGTAACCGTGGCCGAAGCGCGCAAAGTCCTCCTCGACGAGGAAGCCGCCAAGCTCGTGGACATGGATGAAATCAAGGAAGAAGCCATCCGGCAAACCGAGAATGCGGGCATCATCTTCATCGATGAGATTGATAAGGTAGCCACCGCCGGCGGCGGCAAGAGCGGCGGCCCCGACGTGAGCCGCCAGGGCGTGCAGCGCGACCTCCTACCCATCGTGGAAGGCTCGGCCGTGAACACCAAGTACGGCATCGTCAACACCGACCACATCCTGTTCATCGCCGCCGGCGCCTTTCACGTCAGCAAGCCCAGCGACCTCATCCCCGAGCTGCAGGGCCGCTTTCCCATCCGCGTCGAGCTGCAAAGCCTGACCAAGGATGACTTCTACCGCATCCTTAAAGACCCCAAAAACGCGCTCACCAAGCAGTACCAGGCCCTGCTGGCCGCCGAGGACGTGCGGCTCGACTTCGAAGACGAAGCCCTGCTCAAGCTGGCCGACATCGCCGCCGAGGTCAACAGCGAAGTCGAAAACATCGGCGCCCGCCGCCTGCACACCGTGATGAGCCGCCTGCTCAACGACCTGCTCTTCGACGTGCCCGATAAAATCGCGGCCGGCGCGCAGCTCACCATCACGCCCCAGCTGGTAGAAGAGCGCCTGCGCGACATGGTGAAAAACCGCGACATGAGCCAGTACATTCTTTGAGTATTCCGCCGCTGTACAGCGCATAAAAAACCCCCGGCCGAATTAGCCGGGGGCTTTTTATGCGCTTGCCAGTCCCAGATTAATAGCCTGGGTTCTGTACCAAGTTAGGATTCTGCTGAATGTCAACCAACGGGATAGGCAGTATGGACCGATTGTCGCCGTAATTTATTCGGCTCGGATTACGCTTATAGCGTAGCAGGTCATAATAGCGATGCCCTTCGAAGGCTAGCTCCAAGCGACGCTCAAATAGGATGGCGTCAATAAGCGCTTGTTTAGTAGTGAAGCTGGCGGCCGTGTAAGCCGGGTAAGCTGGAATGTTGGGTACTGAGCGACTACGCACCGTATTGAGTAGCATAACTGCTTCTGCACTAACAGTAGTACTAACTTGTGCTAGGGCCTCAGCACGGTTAAGCAACACCTCGGAGTAACGGTGAATCGGCACGTAGTCGAACGACGCATTATTATACTTTAGCGTATATACCAGCGCTGAAGCGGCTGGGTAGCTACTGCCTGAAGTCAACAGTAGCGTGCGCCGCCGGTCCTTACTGCGAAACTGCGTCGTATCGATACGGGCGTAAGGCGTCACCGTTATGTCAGCCCGGTTCTTCCCACCGTAATGCTGGCCCAGGGCATTATTGGTATTCGGATTATCAGACGAATTCATCGCTACCGAGAAGATAGATTCTGAAGTCTGGTAGGAAGTAGAGGTGAAGGGGGTCACTGGGCTGGCGTTCAAAGTATGACGTCCACCCGTAATCACATCGCCGCTGTATTTAGCGGCGTTCGCGTAGTCGCCCTTATACAGGTACATCCGCGAAAGCAGCGTACGCGCCGCGTCTTTGGTTGCCCGGCCGGTTTTATCAAAAGCCGTAACATAGGTTTCGGGCAGATTGGCCAGGGCATCGAGCAGGTCCTTTTCGATTTGGTCATACACCTGTTTCACGGTCGCCCGCGCCAGGTTCTGACTGGCATCGAAAGCCCCTACCGCGTCGGGCGCGGTAAGCTGAATCGGCACGCCCGGATGCGAGGCATCAGCCGTAAAATTATACGGCTGTGCGTAAAGATTTACCAGGTTAAAGAAAGTCAGCGCTCTTATATATTCACCTTCTCCTATATATTGCCTCTCCAGGTCAGCAGTCGTTTTACCAGGGTTGAGAGCTAACTGCTGCAGAAAATAGTTGACGCCGTACAGCGTGCGATAGCCACCTGTCCAGGCATTGGTGGCGTAAATATCATTCGGCAGCGTCGAAGTAGTGTTGACGATGGTAGAGAAGTAGGGCGACGGGTTAGTATCGTCGCTGCGCACATCGCTGTAAATAAGGGCGCGCCCACCCAGAAACTCTGCATTTTGCAATGCATCGTACATCCCAACGGCCGACTTGCTAATGCGGTCAGCATTGGAAAAAGCATCGGCCGGCGTGAGCGCGGTGAACGGGTCTTGCTGTAGCACGTTGCAGCTAACTGCTCCCATCAGCAGCAGGACACTCAAGGCCGGAATTCGGGCAAACTTAGCGGATTGATACATAATTAATTAGACGCAAAAGATTAAATACCGAGGTTAATACCCAGCGTGAAGCTGCGGGGCTGCGGTACCGAGCGGTTGTCGGTGCCGTAGGCAATGTTGCTGGTACGGTTAGAGTTCACCTCAGGGTCAGTGCCCTTGTATTTGGTAAACGTGTACACATTCTGGATGAGGCCGTACACGCGTAGGTTCTCCAGGCCAAAGCGGGTAGCGAGATTCCTGGGCAGGTTGTAGCCTAGGCTCACCTGGCGGAAGCGCAGGAAGTTCCCGTTTTCGAGCCAGCGCGTCGAAGCCTGAGTCGAGACGTTATCCTGCAACACCAGCTTCGGCACATTGGTTTGCTGGCCCGGCGTGGTCCAGCGGCTATTGATTTCCGCAAGGTTATTGTTGAGGAAGTTCGTCATCAGGCCGGCTCGGGTAGCATTGTAGATAGAGTTACCCCCAGTGTACTGCAGGAAGATGCCCAGGTCAATGCCTTTGAAGCTGAATGTGTTGTCGAAGCCCCCGTACCAGGTCGGAATACCACCCTTATCTTGGTACTGGTAATCGGCCGTCGTGATGGGGGTAGTGACATCGCCATTCTGCGTCAGCCAACGCCCCGAGGTGGTAGTATTCCCCGCAGCGTTAGTGGTAGCGTAGGCCGCGTCGTACTGCTTGATGCTACCGTCGGCGGCGTAGAACTGGGCGTTGCCGTTGTCCGCGTTCACCCCGGCCCACAGCGGCAGGTAGTACGCGCTCAACGTCCGGTTTACGCTAGCGCGCTGCACCCCGCTGATAATATCACTAGGCGTAGCCAGCGATAATACCCGGTTCTTAATCCAGGTAGCGTTGAAGCTAGTCGTCCACTGGAAGCCATTTGGCAGGCGCACGTTGACCGTGTTCAGCGTTACTTCTACCCCGCGGTTGTACATCTCGCCTACGTTACGGGTAATGGTGGCTGTCGTCAGCGAATTCGGGTTTGGAATACCCGTAGTGCGCAGTACTGGGGCAGCCAATACCAAGCCGCTAATTTGGTTGTTGAAGTAATCCACTACCAGCCCAAGCCGGTTGTCCAGAAACGAAGCATCCAAACCAACATCCAGCTTTTTGCTGGTTTCCCATTGCAGCGCCGGGTTGCCGACCTGCGAGATGCTGAAGCCGTTTACGTCGGCGTACTGCCCGCCCCCAATCAGCGTGCGCGAAGCGTAAGGGTCGATACCGTTGGAATTACCCACCAAACCATAGCTGGCGCGCAGCTTCAGGTCGTTTACCCGGCCGGCCGAATTCAGGTCGCGGAAGAATTGCTCATCCGAAATACGCCAGCCTACCGAGCCGCCCGGAAAGAAACCGTAGCGGTTATCAGCCCCAAACACCGAAGAGCCATCATAACGCGCGGAGAAAGAGAGATAATAGCGGTTGCTAAAGCTATAGTTGGCCCGGCCAAAGTAAGACTGGAAGCCTAGGGCTTGGTGCGTGCCGCCGCCCGATAACATCGAGGTGAACAGGTTATTCAGAATTTCCTTGAACTTCGGGTCCGCAAAGTCAGCCGCCGGGGTATAAATCTGCTTTTCTTCAGTTTGCTGAAACTCTACCCCGGCTGTCAGGCCCAGCGTATGGTTGGTGCCGAAGGTGCGGTCATAGTTGGCATAGTTCTGCCAGTTGAACTGATTGCGGTCCCGCTGATTGTCCTGCACTAGGCCTTGCCCCAATAGACGACCCAGACCCGAGAGAATAGGGCTGCTGTATTGGTCCTCGAAGTTCGACAGGTAGTCAATACCGTAGCGGGTAGTCAGGCTCAGCCCCTTGACGGGGATAACGGTCAGGTAACCGTTGGCGATGATGCGTTGCGAGGTATTATCGTTGCGCTGCAAATCGAGCACCCCGCGGGGATTATTATAGTTATTGGCTACGTAGCCAATATTGTTGCCCCCATTGCCCAGGTTACCAATCGAGTTGAGGTAGTAGGTGCCATCAGCGTTGTATACCGGCACGTTTGGCGGCGCGTTGTAGCCCGATACCGTAGCCCCTGACAAATAACCATCGGTCAACACCCCGTTGTTCAACGTCTTGGCGTAGCTACCGCTCAAGCCTGCTTTCAGCCAGGGCTTGGGAGTTACGTCTACATTGAGGCGGAAAGCGCCGCGGCGCAGACGGTTAGCGTTCAGAATACCTTTTTGGTCGGTCCAGTCCCCTGAGCTATAGTAGGAAGCCTTTTCCGTGCCGCCCGACAGCGCCACCTGATAATCTTGGATAACGCCGGTGCGGAAAATCTGGTCCTGCCAATTCGTATCTACCCGGTCAGGAACACCATCCCCATTTAGGTCGGGAAATGCAGCGATGGTAGCGGGAATATTCGGATTAGAAATGTTGTTGAGCGCGCTCCCGGCCCGGCGGTTAGCAGCTTTCTCATTATTGATGGCGATAAAGTCATCGGCACCTAATAGGTTCAGCTTACGTACGGCTTGCTGATAGCCAATGTAGGAATTTACTGAAACGTGGTTTTGCCCAGCCTTACCACGTTTGGTGGTAATGATAAGGACGCCGTTGGCCGCCCGCGAGCCGTAGATAGCCGCCGCAGAAGCATCCTTCAACACTTCTACCGACTGGATATCGTTGGGGTTGATGTCAGCCAGCGGATTGTAGCGGGTGCCGTTGCCTCCGTTGAAGGTATTTGCATTATCGGTAGTGTTAATTGGCACCCCATCCACTACAATTAGTGGCCCCGAACTGTTGCTAATAGAGTTTACCCCACGAATGCGAATCGCAGTTTGGTCGGCCAAAGCGCCACCAGTACTGTTAATCTGCACTCCAGCCGTGCGGCCCGTAAGTGCCTGGTCGAAGCTCTGTACCGGCTGTAGCAAAAAGTCTTTCGCTCCCACTTTAGCAATCGAGCCGGTAATGTCCTTTACGTCCTGCGAGCCGCCGTAGCCGGTCACGACTACTTCGCTCAACTGCTTGTTATCGGCAGCCAAGCCAACATCAAACTGCGAGTTAGCCCCTATTGGGCGTTCCTGCGTCACGTAGCTAACCGAGCTGAATATTAGCGTCCCCCCCGTAGTGGGCACGGCTAAGCTGAAGCTACCATCCGCATTGGTCGATACGCCATTGGATGTGCCTTTTAACAAGACGGTTACGCCGGGTAGGCCCTCGCCAGTCTTCTGGTCCGTTACCCGTCCCGATACCGTCCGCGTCTGGGCTAGCACCACTTGGAATAGGGTAAGCATGAGCACAAGGCTCATGAGTAAGGTTTTTTTCATTGAGAAAAAAGGAAGGTGAAAAAAGATAAAATACTACCAAATAAAATTGGCACGGATTGATTGGTGCCGCAATATAACTGGTATAGGTCAGACCTTGGGCTGAGGAGACTGGTAAACAAGCTACTTTAAGTTTGACACAACTACTAAACTAATGATAACAATTTGATTGACAACCCCAAAATAATGCACTTGCACATCGCAAATCGTCGGCGCAGCTTACTGAATAAAAGCATTTTTTCTTCATCATTTATTCACCTGTACAGGTTGGGGTGATAGGACAAACTGCGGTAGACTTAAGTTTCAGTTTTTATATTTATAAAAAAAATTTAAATAATTAATTATTAAAAAATAATAATTAAAATTGCCCACTCCAATGTATATACAACACGAATATCATCCCTACCCGCAATTTTCAGACTCGACTTCCTTTACCTTGTCGCAATTCCTTAACAGTCTTTATATGGATGCCAGAATTATTGTTGCCATCTGTTTTGGTTACTATAATTACGGGCATCATTGCTCTATGCACCAATCACTTATCTGTCTATCAATCTCATTAACATAAACTTTCAACTATCAAGCTACATTGTTTTGCCTATCTACATTACTGCAGTTTGCTCAGACACGAGGTTGCTGAATTAGAAGCCCTATACTTTATACATTTTTCAAGATTTGATAAGAATGTGATAACTTGGCAGCGGATTTATCACACTCCGTTACGTGAGGTCTCCTTATTTCCCAACTAACCAAACCTTTTAGTATGAAGCATTTTTCTCTACTATTAGTCTTCCTGCTCAGTTGCTTGTGGCACCAAGCATCGGCACAAGACCGAACTATTTCCGGCCGCGTGACGGACCGCTCTACAGGGCAAGGCCTTCCCGGAGTTACTGTTTTGGCTAAGGGCACTACTATTGGCACCTCCACGAATGCGGACGGGGCTTTCTCGCTAGGCATACCGCCTACAGCTACTACCTTAGCCTTCAGCTTTATAGGTTACACATCTACTGAACGGCCCGTGAGCAATAGCACTAATATCACCGTGGCTTTGACTACCGATTCCAAGCAGCTGGGTGAAGTAGTAGTAACGGGTGCCCTGGGCATTCAACGCCAGGAGCGCGAAGTAGGCTATGCCACCGCTACGCTCGACACGAAAGAGATTACGCAGGCCCGCCCAACCAATTTCGTTAGCGGATTAGCCGGCAAGGTATCGGGTCTCCAGATTCAAACCCTGAACAACGGCGTAAATGCTACGCCGCGGGTTACGCTCCGTGGTTCGCGCTCGCTGCTGGGTAATAACGAAGCCCTTATTGTTATTGACGGGGTTATCACTACTAATGAAGTCCTTGGAACCCTCAACCCGGACGATATTGCCTCTACTACCATTCTGAAGGGTGCCAACGCGGCGGCTCTTTACGGTTCGCAGGCTTCCAATGGTGCGCTTATTATCACGACGAAAAAGGGTACTAATGTGCCGCAGGTGACGTTCTCGCACACCTCGCAGTTTGAGTCTATCTCGTTCCTGCCTAAGTTCCAGAATGAGTTTGGCCCCGGTTCGCCCGACTGGTACACCAACTCGGATAACGCGAAGGCCGGTATCTTCTTCAAGCCAGATAACACCCCTGATACCGAGTACAATTATCAATATCAGGGCTTTGAGAACCAGCAGTATGGCCCCCGCTTTGATGGGCAGCTGCGGCCCTTCGGCTACACATTGCCAGATGGCAGTGTTCAGCAACTGACTTATTCCGCTCGTCCTGATGAGCGCACGAAATTTTTCAACACGGGTTACCAGATGCAGAACGGCGTGTCGTTCTCGGGGGGCGATGAGAAAACCAAGTTTTTCGCCTCGTACCAGAACGTGCACAACAACGGCATCGTGCCGAAGGATGTATTTGACCGTAACAGCTTCCGCTTCAACGCCTCGCGTGAGATGGGCCGCCTCACGATTGGCTTCAACGTGTCGTATACGACCCGTAAGTCTGATGTCACGTCGAACTTGGACCAGAGTACCTCCGTGTACTGGAACGTGTTCAACACGTCGGTAATGGCTCCGCTTACCCAGTACAGTGATTACCAGAACAATAAGTACTCGGACTCGAACTACGGCTACTACAACGCCTACTACTACAACCCGTACTTCATCATTGACTACAACCGCCTGCGCGATAAGCGCAGCACCGTTCAGGGTGACATCAATGCCACGTTTCGGGTGCGCGACTGGCTGCGTCTGCAATACCGGCTCGGCACTACCTCTACGGACCAGCAGAGCCTGACCACGCAAAACAAGTTTTCGCTGGCCGGAGACAGCCCCAAGCAGATTGCCGCCTACCCCGGCTTCTACCGCGACCTGAGCAGCAACCTGACCCGTATTAACTCGGACCTGTTTCTGGCGGCTGATAAGACTTTCGGCAATTTCAACGTCAAAGCCATTGTCGGCAACAACGTGCAGGTACTCGACAGCCGCTATACCTACATAGCTTCTACTGCTCTGGCCGTACCGGCTCCTACCGACCAAATCAACCTGAGCAACCGCATTGGCAACCTAGATGGCGGCAGCGCCCGTTTTCTGACGCACCTGTACGCCTTCTACGGCGACGTGACGCTGGGCTTCAAGGAATTGCTGTTCGTGCACGGCTCGGTGCGGAACGATAACACCTCCGTTCTGGCGTCCGGCAACCGTTCGTTCGTATACCCCGGCGTGGATGCCTCGTTCATCTTCAGCAATGCCATTCCGGCTTTGCGAGATGCTTCGTTCCTGGACTACGGCAAAATCCGCGGGGGCTACACCAAGGTTAGCCAGATTAACTTGCCTAGCGCGACGGGCACTGGAGTACTCGAAACGGGTGGTGCTTACTCGCTAGCCTCGACCTACTCGAACGGCGGCGGCTTTCCCTTCGGCAGTGTGCCTTCTTTCACGGCCAATGGGGCCTTGGTGCAAGCTAACCTGAAGCCCGAAGACACGCGCTCGGTGGAAGCCGGCATTGAGCTGAGCTTTCTGAAGCGCCGCATCGGCATGGGCGTCACCTACTACAAACAGAACAGCGTTAACCAGACTATTGCCACCGCTATTCCGTACTCGACCGGTTACCAGTCGCTACTGCTGAACGCTGGTGAGGTAGAGAATAAGGGCCTGGAAGCGGACCTGACCATTACGCCCGTGCGCCTCGAAAATGGCCTGAGCATTACGCTGGGGGGTAACTTCAACTACAACAACAACGTCGTGCTGTCGCTACCTGCCGGCCTCGACCAGCTAACCATTGGCGGCTCGGGTGGTACCGATGCTACTACCCTGGTGGCCGTGAAAGGACAGGCCTATCCCCAGATTCAGGGCACCTTCTACCAGCGGGTGGAGGATGGCCCCGCCAAGGGCCTGGTGAAGCTGACCAAGGTTAGCGACCTCAGCGATGCGAGCCTGACGCGCTACGTGCCCCTGAAAGACCCCGGCACCAAGCTCTTCGGTAACACCCAGCCTAAGTACAAGTACGGCTTCAATGCCAACATCGCGTACAAAGGTCTTTCGCTATCCGGCCAGGGCGAGCTGCGCACCGGCTACGTAGTGTACAACGCCATTGGTGGTGACCTGGACTTCACCGGCGGCGGAGCCCGCAGCGTTACCTATGGTCGCAAGGACTTCGTGTATCCGAACTCGGCTATTCCGCAGACGGATGCCAGCGGCAACATCACGGGCTATTCGGCTAATACCGGTACCGGCGCGGTGCTGACCCCCGGCGGCTCGGAGTTCTGGGCTAACAACACTACCTGGAACCGCGCCATTTCGGAAAACTACGTGACATCGGGAACCTTCTTCAAAATCCGGCAGGTTCAGCTAACCTATGCCATCCCGGCCGAATTGACTTCGAAGTTTGGTTTGGTGAAGGGTGCTTCGATTGCTTTCTTTGGCCGCAACATCTTTACGTGGGTGCCGAAAGAGAACATCTACACCGACCCCGAGTTTAGCGCTACTTCAGTTGGCAGCAACGCAATAGGTATCAACACCTTCCTGCAAACGCCTCCCACTAAGTACTACGGTGCTACCCTCAACGTAACGCTTTAACTTTCTAAGATTTATGAAAATACTTTCTAAAGTATTACTGGCCACTGTGCTGGTTACCGGAGCAAGCAGTTGCAAATCCTTCCTGGATGTCAACACCAACCCGAACTCGGCTACGTCAGTAACGCCCGACCAACTCCTTGCCAACGCTTTGGTAGTGACGGCGTCTAACTACACTAACTACAACTCCTACGCCAGCTTCGCCGCCAGCTACTGGGGCAAGTCGAACGCAGTGAGCGGTTTCACGGAAGAGCGCACCTACGGCTACTCCAGCACTTACCAGCAGGGGCTCTGGACGGGGACATTCGACAACCTGCAAGATTACCGGCTCATCCGAACCAGCACGGTGGCCAGCAGCTATCCCAACCATGCCGCCATTGCCCGGATTATGGAGGCCTACAACTTCCTGCTGCTGGTGGATGAGTATGGTGACATTCCGTACACTACTGCGCTGCAAGGCGCAGCCAATACCAACCCGACCTTCGATAAGGCGGCCGATGTCTACAAAGACCTCGTGGTGCAGCTCAAAGGAGCGGTGGCGGACATCAATGCCGCCGCAACTGGGGCGACCAAACCAAGCGCCGAAGACGTAGTATTTGGTGGTAACATGGGCAAGTGGAAGGCTTTTGCCAATAGCCTGCGACTGCGCATTCTACTGCGTGAGTCATCAACCAGCGATGCCGCACTGAACGCCTATGTGAAGACGGAGATGGCCCTGCTGCAAGCCCCGGACGGTGGCTTCATTACGACCGACGTGACAGTGCAGCCCAGGTACGCGGCCAGCAACTTGCAGCAAAATCCGTTTTACAACATTTACGGATTCGCCGTAGGCTCGACCAATACTACCTCGACCTACAAGTTTATTCTGCCCACGACCTACTTCGTTAACCTGAACCTGAACAATAGCGACACCCGCCTCTCGCAGGAGTGGAAGTCGGTATCCACTACTACCCCAACCTACAAGGGTACTAACCTGGGCGAGACGACCCTGCCGTCGCCTACCACCGGCTCGACCTTGCTGATAGGCGGCACATTCCTGCGCGGGGCTACCCAGCCCGCGGTAATTATGCTACTGGCTGAGCATTTGTTCTCGAAGTCAGAAGCTGAGTTGCGCGGCCTGCTGAGCGGCGATGCCAAAGCTGACTTCCAAAACGGTATTCAGGCTTCATACCAGACTACTTACCGCGGGGCCTCCGACGCGCCCGCGGCAGTAGCTGCTACCACGCAATCGGATGCCTACCAAACAGCCAACGTGGGCAATGGCCTAGTTAACTGGGATGCTACCAGCACTGCTAAGACTGACCAATACGGCAACCTGGTAACTGGTGCTGATGCTGGTCAGCGCCCGGTGAGCCAGCTGGAAAAAATCCTTACCCAAAAGTGGCTGGCCGAGTCCACTATTGCCAGCACAGAAGGCTGGGATGATTTCCGCCGCCTGTCGCTGCCGCCTATTCCGGTGTCTATTCAGGCTCAAAATGCTGGTCAGTTCCCGACTCGCCTGCTGTATCCGCAGCTTGAAATCAACACGAACAAGGCCAACATTCCGGCGGGCGTGACGCAGTACACCCACATTTTCTGGGACCCGCAATAAGCACTTATCGCGTATTAGCTAACAAAAAAGGCTGCCCGAGTGGGCAGCCTTTTTTAATTGTTCTAGTCGGGCAAACAGCGTTGCCAGTCGGGCTACGCACAGGCTAAAGCCTATGCTACAAGTTGGTCAGTTCTGCATCAAGTACCCCTTGATATACTCATCCAAGTCTCCATCGAGCACGTTTTGCACGTCGGTGCGTTCGATGCCGGTGCGCAGGTCTTTGATGAGCTTGTAGGGATGCAGCACGTAGTTGCGAATCTGGGAGCCGAAGTCGATGCGCTTCTTGGTGGCTTCTACCTTGTCGCGCTCCAGGTTGCGCTTGTCCATTTCCTGCTGGTAGAGGCGCGACTTCAGCATCCGTAGGGCGTGCTCCTTGTTCATGAGCTGCGAGCGCTCAATCTGCACGGCGATGATAATGCCGCTGGGCGCGTGGGTGAGGCGCACGGCGGTTTCGACCTTGTTCACGTTCTGGCCGCCCGCGCCGCCGGCCCGGAAGGTATCCCAGGAAATATCGGACGGGTTGATTTCGATGTTAATCGTGTCATCTACGACGGGGTAGGCGAAGACAGAGGCAAACGAGGTGTGCCGCCGCCCGCTGCTATCGAAGGGCGACATGCGGACCAGCCGGTGCACGCCGATTTCGCTCTTGAGGTAGCCGTAGGCAAAGGGCCCGTCAATCTCCAGCGAGGCCGACTTGATGCCCGCGCCTTCGCCGGGCTGGTAGCTCAACTGCTTCACCGTGAATCCTTTGCTTTCGCCCCACATGATGTACATGCGCATGAGCATCTCGGCCCAGTCCTGGCTTTCGGTGCCGCCAGCGCCGGGGTTTATGTCGATGATGGCCGCGAGCTGGTCCTCCTCATCGGAGAGCATTCGCTTGAATTCCAGGGCTTCGACTTGCTGCTGGGTAGCGTCGTACTCGGCCTGCACTTCGGCCTCGGTGGCGTCGCCTTCCTTATAAAAATCGTAGAGCACGTCGGTGTCGGCCACGGCCTGCTGCACGGCTTCGTAGTCGTCGGTCCAGGTCTTGATGCTCTTGATTTCCCTGAGCTTAGCCTCGGCCGCTTTGGAATCGTCCCAGAAATCGGGGGCCAGCGTTTCGGCCTCAGCCGCGGTTACTTGTTCTTTGCGGGCATCGTAGTCAAAGATACCTCCTCAGAGCCTCGGCGCGGCCCCTCAAGTCCTTTATCTGGTCTTGGGTCATGGGGTGAATGGGTGAATGAGCGACTGAGTGAATTACCCCGTCGAGGACACAAAGGTCGGCATAAAAAAAGCCGCCCGGCTAGCGGGCGGCTTTCAGAGGGGGGTAGGGCCGGCTACACGGCCACCATCCAGCCGTGCGGGTCGGCGGCGTTACCGGTGCGAATGGCCTCCAGGGCCGCCCCTACCCGGCGCGCGAAGGCCGAGTCGGTGAGGGCCGGCAGGTCGTAGTCGTGGCCATCGTGGCCGATAGTGGCGATGGTCGCCACCGTGGCGGCCGTGCCCACGCCAAAGGCTTCGGTGAGGCGGTTTTCCTGAATAGCGGCCACGATTTCGCGGCTCGATACGCGGCGCTCTGCCACGGGCATACCCCAGTCGCGGGCCAGTTCCAGCACCGAGCGGCGCGTGATGCCGTCGAGAATGGACGTGGAGAGCGCGGGCGTAATCAAGGTACCGTCGATGATAAACATCACGTTCATGGCGCCCGCCTCTTCTACGTACTGGTGCGCTGAGGCATCGGTCCAGATGAGCTGGTGGTAGCCTTCCTGCTGGGCTATCTTGCCGGGCAGCATGGCGGCACCGTAGTTGCCGGCATTTTTGGCGTAGCCAGCCCCGCCAGCGGCAGCGCGCACGTACTGCTGCTCGAAGCGCACCCGCACCGGCTTGGTGAAGAACGATGCTACCGGGCAGGTGATGATGCCAAAATGATAGGTAGTAGAAGGCCGCACGCCCAAAAAGCCATCGGTGGCAAACATAAACGGCCGGATGTAGAGCGAGCTGCCCGCCGCGCCGGGTACCCAGGCCGCGTCGAGCTTCACCAACTCGCGCAGGCCCTGCATGAATACCTCTTTCGGCAGGGTGGGCATGGCCATGCGCTCGGCCGAGGCATTGAGGCGGCGCCAGTTGTCAAGGGGCCGGAACAGCCCTACCCCCCCATCGGCCTGCCGGTAGGCCTTCATGCCTTCAAAAATGGCCTGGCCGTAGTGCAGGGCCGAGTTGGCGGGGCTCACGGCCAGTGGGCCGTAGGGTACGATGCGCGGCTGCTGCCACTCGCCGCCGATAAATTCTACGGCCAGCATGTGGTCGGCAAAGAGCTTACCAAATTCCAGGTTGGCCAGGTCAAGCTCGGCGAGGCGGGACGTGGCGGCGCGGTGCACGTCGATGGTCAGGGTATCAAGCATAGGAAGTCGGAATAAATAAGCGACTGAAAAAGCGCCTCAAGGGCGCCGGCGTGGGTGGGAAAAGACAGGGAAGGGACGGGCTAGCCGGCTAAAGGTTGCTGAGCTGCACTAAGCAACTGGCCACCAAATGATAAGCTACACTCGCGGCTTCCAGGTTACTTCGGCTACCCCCAGGTCGTGGGCCATCGCGCGGCTGAGCACGAAGAGGTAGTCCGAGAGCCGGTTGAGGTACATCACCACCAGGTCTTCGACCGGCGACTCTTCGCGCAGCTGAATGACCAGGCGCTCGGCGCGGCGGCACACGCAGCGCGCCACGTGCCCAAACGACACCGCCGGGTGCCCGCCGGGCAGGATGAAGGCCCGCAGCGGCTCCAGTTTCTTGTCCATCTGGTCCATTTCGATTTCCAGCAGCGCCACGTCTTCGGGGTGCAGGTCGGGCAGGGGCTGGCGCGCTTCTTTGCCGGGGTCGGTAGCCAGGTGCGAGCCGATGGTGAAGAGCCGGTCCTGAATCTCCTTCAGCAAATCGCGGCGCGGCGCGTTTACGTCCTGGTCGCGCAGCAGACCGATGTAGGAATTCAGTTCATCGACCGTGCCGTAGCAGTCGATGCGCAGGCTCGACTTGGGCACCCGCGCGCCGCCGATGAGCGACGTCAGGCCCTGGTCGCCGGTTTTAGTGTAGATTTTCATGACCGCAGATTCAAACTGATTTAACGGATGGAACGGATACGGGGCTGCGCCCCTGGCTACGCTTGCGATGGCAGCCAGCTGCCTTTGGCACCTTGCTACGGCTGGCTTAGCACCGCCGGACTCGCAATCTCGTGGTTGACTTCATCGGTTTCGATGAGGCCGTCGCGTAGGCGCACGATGCGATGGGCGTAGCGTGCGATGTCTTCCTCGTGCGTCACCATGATAATAGTATTGCCTTTGGCATAAAGCGCTTCAAACAAGCCCATGATTTCGTAGCTCGTTTTGGAGTCGAGGGCGCCGGTGGGCTCGTCGGCGAGCAGCACGCTGGGAGTATTCACGAGCGCGCGGGCAATGGCCACGCGCTGGCGCTGGCCGCCGCTGAGCTCGTTGGGGCGGTGGCCGGCGCGGTCGGCCAGGCCCACCGAGCGCAGCGCTTCGAGGGCGAGCTCGCTACGCTCGCGCTTGCCCAAGCCCGCGTAGATGAGGGGTAGGGCCACGTTTTCGAGCGAAGTGGAGCGCGGCAGCAGATTAAAGGTCTGGAAGACGAAGCCGATTTCCTTGTTGCGCACCTCAGCCAGCTGGTTGTCGCTCATGCGGCTCACGTCCTGACCATTCAGAATGTACTGGCCCTGCGTGGGCGTATCAAGGCAGCCAATGATATTCATCAGCGTACTCTTACCCGAGCCCGACGGCCCCATAAACGCCACGTACTCGCCGCGCTTGATGTCGATGCTCACCGAGCGCAGGGCGTGGATGTGCTCGGTGCCCATCACGTACTCCTTGGCGATGTCGGTGGTCCTGATAACGTAGGGGGTAGGGCTGGCGGCGGGCATAAAACGAGCAGAAAAAATCAGCGAGCGGGGAGCGGTACCTGGTCGAAGGCCGCGGCGGCCGCCGCGTTGGCGGCCCGGTGCGCCGCGAATTGCGCCAGCAAGTTAGCGTACCCGGCGGGGCTAAGGCGCGGGCGCAGCCGCGTCAGGGCCGACTGGCCGAGTTCGGCCAGGCCGGCATCGGCGGCGGCCAGCGCGTAGGCTTGCAACAGCGGCCGCGAGGTAGGGTTTTCGGTCAGGCCCTGGTTGAGCGCGTCGTAAGCGTCAGTGGTAGCTTTTTGCCGCGTAAAAAAGCGGGCCGCCGCCAGCACGGCCGCTTCGTTGAAGGGTGCCAGCTTCACGAGAGCCTGGTAGCGGCGGGTAGCTTCGGGCAGGTTATGCGCCGCTTCGGCCCGTTGCGCCGCGGCCAGCTCCGGGCCGCCAATGAGGCCCGCCGGCGCTTTGCCGCGCAGCAAGTCGGGCGAGCGCAGCGCCTGCCCCAGCCGGGCCGCGGCCCGCGCCTGCGAAGTATCGGCCGAAAGCCGGCGGTACGCCGCCTGGGCCGAATCAACCTGCCCGGCCAGCGCCAGCGCCCAGGCGTGGGGTAGGCGCGCATCGCGCACGCCGTGCGCCGCGGCCAAAGCCAGCTGATTGGCCGCCGTGGCGTACTGTTGCTGCTGCAACTGCCACAAGCCCAGCACATACTGGTAGTAGCCGCTGGTGGCCGAAGTGCCAGCCGTCAGCGGTGCCAATGTCTGGCGGGCGGCCAGTTCCTGGCCCGCCGCGTGGCGCAGCAGCGCTTGCAGAAAGAGCAGCTGCTCGTAATATGGCTCATTGACGGGGCGTTCGGCCAGTCGGGCCAGCGCGGTATCGGCGCGGCGGCAGGCGGCGGGCAGCGTGGCCCGCGCCGTGAGCAGCGCCGCGTGGTACACCTGGGCGAAAATCGCGGCGTCGAGGTCAAGGCCGGCGGGGGGGGTAGGGCTGGTAGCCGCGTGCGAATCCAGCAGCGCCAACAGCTCTTTATTGGCCAATAAGCCCGGCTCAGCGGCAGCGGCCGGCCAGGGCGCGGCCAGCTTTTGGGCCGCGGGCACCAAGCCCTGGCTCAGCAAGAAACCCAGCTGGTTGGTGCGGCCCACGTAGCTGCCGGGCCGTAGCCGCTCGGCTTTGCCCAGGTAAAAGACCACCGAGTCAGTAAGGGCCGAGCGGGTGAAGAGCTGCGCCTCATCAGACGCGATAGCGAAGCTGCGCGGCGCGGTGCGGCGGGCCTGGCGCAGCACCTCCAGCGCATCCAGAAAATCGGCCGGCTCCGTGAGTAAGGAGTTTAATTGGAGGCTGACTTTGGCATCGGGCTGGCGCAGCAGGGCGCGGCGCAGGGCGTTGATTTCGTTCTGGCGCTGGTCGCGGAAGCTGTAGAGCGCCGCCCTACCCAGCTGCGCCGAGCGGTTGAAGCGGGCGAGTACGTCGCCGCTTTCGGCGTAGTAGCGCTCGGCCAGCAGGGCCAGGGGCAGCTCGTCGGGCCGGGTTTCGCTCTGCTGGCGGGCCAGGTCGCCGAGCTGGTTGTACTGCCCCGCCTGCACCTGGTCGAACAGCGGCCAGCCATTGCGCAACTCAACCAACAGCAGCGCGGCCACGCCCAGGATATAGACAGTATAGAAGGGCAGCCGGCGCGGCTCAAACACCACCCGGTACACCCGCAGCCGCTGCTGGATGAGCGAGCCAAAATTGACCAGCACGTACAGCAGAAACGCCGCGCCCAGTAGCAGCAGCGCCCGCGCGCTAAAGGCGCGGGCCGCCGCCAGCAGGGGCGTATTGTCTGTAGCCAGGGCGTAGCCCAGCGCGGCCGCCGCCGCCGCCAGCAGCAGCCAGTATAAGGGCCGGGCCGCCACGAAGGGCAGCCAGCCCGCGTAGCTGGGTGCCCGCTGCCGCAGGCCCAGCCCGGCCGTGAGCGCGGCCGGCAGCAGCAGCATCAGCGGGTCGAGGTGCAGGCCGCCACCCAGGGCCAGCGTATCGCCATTGTACCAGTACAGGCCCAGCGCGCCCAGGTAGAGCAGGCTCGACAAGATGAAAGGCAGCCGCCCGAAGCGGCTTTCGGGGCTTTCGGCCTGGGTGTTGAACCAGAGCAGCGCCCGCCCGTTCTCTACCCCCACCCACAGCACCAGCGCCGCTACCAGCACCGCTGCGGCCGGCGTGGCGTAGGCGGCCAGGTGCAGGGCCGTTTCGGCCGGCGGCAGTTGCGATTTGGCCAGCAGCAACGCCACCAGTCCGCCGAGCAGCGCGCCAAACAGCGCCACGCGTCGCCCTACCCCTACCCGCCCGCCGAACGCCTGCAAGCCCAGCGCCGCCGCGCCCAGCACGCCCAGGCTCAGGTACAGAAAGTATTGCCGGGTAGGGTTGAAAATCCCTAAGCCATCGGCGTTGAGCGCGGTCAGCAGGAAGACCACCGGCACCGTGCCCGCCAAAAAAGCCGGCCGCCGCAGCATACTCACCACCGCCAGCCAGCCGGCCAGCGCCAGGCCCAGCACGCTCAGCCACAGCCCGGCCGCCAGCGGCTGGGTGTAGGGCCCGCCCACGTCGTGCGTAAGGGTGGTGATGAAGCCGCTCACGGGCAGCGGCAGCCGCGCGGGGCCCACGGCTACCGAGTCGAGGGTAAGGGGCATCGGGGCCAGGTGCGGCACCAGCTGCAGGGGTAGGGTCGCGCTTTCGCCCGCGAAGTAATAGTACACGGCTCCCGCTACGGCTAACAGGGCCAGCAGCGCGGGCAGCCCCGGCAAGCGGCGCAAAACGGTAGAATCAGGCAATTGTGGTGGGGAAGGTTTGAGTAGTGTTAAAACGTCATTCCGAGCCTGCCGAGGAATCTCGCTCGCGCCGTTGCAACGACACCCGAACGATGCGAGCGAGATTCCTCGGCAGGCTCGGAATAACGTTTTAACAGTTTTTTTATCTTCTAAACAAGCTCGTGCTCTTTTCAGGCAAGCTTATAACGCCTGGCCTAGTCCAGCACCTTGGGCACGCGGAAGTAGTCCGAATCTTTGCGCGGGGCGTTGCGCAGGCCATCCTGATGGCTGATGGTGTTGTGGGCCTTGTCATCGCGCAACACGTTGACTTCGTGCGACAAATGTACCAGCGGCTCCACGCCGTCGGTATCTACTTTGGAGAGCTGGTCCACCCAATCCAGAATCTTATTGAGGTCGGTGAGCATCTGCTCCTCGTGGGCGGGGTCAAATTCGAGGCGGGCCAGGTGGGCCAGGCCGCGGAGGGTTTCGGTGTTCATGTTTACTTAAATGAGGAATTAGGAATGAAGAATGAAGAACTGCAACTGCGGCGTTGCTGAGACAATTCTTCATTCCTCATTCCTCATTAATAATTATTTCCAGGTGCTGGCTGCCGGAATGCCACGGCCTTCGGGCACGAAGTCGTCGGCAATCTGGGCCATTACGCGGGCTTTGAGGTCGGGAATGTCGGCCTCGGTGAGGCCCTTGGTTTCGATGGCCTCGTGAAACACGACGCGCAGCTGGGCGTGGCGCACGCGCAGGCCCTCGACCGAAGGCATAAACCTGTGGTTCAGGGGCATACTCACTGGCACGATGGGCACGCCCATATTAATAGCCAGCTGGAAAGCGCCGTCCATAAAGGGCTGAAGCTCCTCGCCGGGCTTGGGGCCGATGGTGCCCTCCGGAAACAACGCCAGCGGGCGGCCTTCCTTCAGGCCCTGGCGCGCCTGGGCAAAGGCCCTACCCCGGCTCACCACGCTGCGGCGGTTGACAGGAATATAGGTCTTGCCAAAGAGGGGGCCCCACAGCGGAAACTTCACCAGCGCGTCCTTGCCCATCATGTTGAGGAAGCCGGGGATGGTGTGGAACAGCACCATAATGTCGATGTAGGAGCCGTGGTTGGCCACGTAGATGCAGGGCTGCGGCACGGACCGGGTGTTTTCGCGAATGATTTCCAGCGGCACGCCCCACATCAGAATGGAGAACCTGGCCCACTGCCGGTTGAGGCCGTGCAGGTGGCGGCGCCACTCGGGGCGGCGCACCAGCACCAGTTGCAGGGGGTAAATCGCGAAAAACGGCAGCACAAACCAGAACGTGGCCCAGGTCGTGTACAGCCGGTGGCCGAGGTAACGCAAAAAAGCAGGCATAGCAGCAAATTTACGATGAGTAATGGGGTAATGGGTAGTGGGGCGTCTGTCATTGCGAGCGCAGCGCGGCAATCGCACCGGCACGATACCAGAACGAATTGTTCTGAGGCGATTGCCGCGCTCTACTTCGTTGCGCTCGCAATGACAGACGCCCCACTACCATTGCCTATTACCCATTACTCTTTCTCGCGGCCAGCAGTTTTTCGACCTTGAGCAGACCGGCCACGCTAAGCGCGTCGGTGATACGGTCGTCCATCACCAGCTCGATGGCCTGGGCCAGAGGTAGCTTCCAGAGGCGCAGGTCCTCAGTTTCTTCGGGCTCCCACTCGCTTTGCGTGAGGTCTTCGGCCAGGAAGACGAAGCCTTCTTCGTCGGTGACGGAGTTGGAGGTGTGCATCCGGGCGATGCGCGTCCAGCGGGCGGCGAGCAGGCCGGTTTCCTCGCGCAGCTCACGCTGGGCCGACTCCTGCGGGTCGATGCCCATGACGCCGCCGCCCATCGGCACCTCCCAGCTGTACTCGTTCAGGGTGTAGCGGTACTGGCCCACGAGCCAGGTATTGCCCTCGTTATCAACGGGAATGATGGCAATGGCCTTGTTCTGCATCGACACCACGCCGTAGATGCCCGCGCCGCCCCTGGGGTTTAGCACCTGGTCTTCGCGCACCCGAATCCAGGGGTTCTGGTACTTGGGCTCCGAACTGAGCGTTTGCCAGGGGTTGTGGTGGGGGTCGAAATCGGTGGGGGGCTGAGTATGAGGCATAAGGGAGCGAAAGCAGCTGAATCGACGCAAAAGTAGCCCCGCCCGGCCCGCCCGCCTACCCCAACCCCCGCCCCGCAAGCGCGTATGACTTAGTAAGCTGGCCGCCGCTTACTTTCCGGTGGCCCGGCTTTTGATATGGCTGACAAACCTCAGGACCCCGCCGAAGACTCGCTGCTCAACCTCAAGTTTGCCCAGGCCGAAGCCGACCTGGCCCAGAAAAACGGCGGCCTCGGCCCCGTTACCAACGAGTACGTCACGACCGACGAAAACGAGGAGATAACCCAGGCTGAAGGCCCCCGCGACAGCCAGGGCCAGCGCCGCGGCGACATCGACTCCTCGCGCGAAGGCTCCAACGCGGGCACGCATAACTAACCCTACCCCCATGCACTTCCTCGACACCAGCCCTACCAGCCACCGCCCGTTGGGCATCCGCGTTGCCTTGCAGCTACTGGCCCTGGCCATTGCCCTGGCGCTGCTGAGTGGCTGCCGGGCTAGTGGCGGCGGGCCCAGCACGCCGGCGCGCACCGTGGCGGCCTTCTTTGCCAAGTACCGCGACCGGCCGGGTTTCCGCACCACCGAGTGGTCGGCCGACCTGCTGCAACGCCTGGCGCTGGTGCGGGTAGGTAAGCTGCTCGGTGGCAACGACCTGACTAATGCCATTACCGGTATCCGCACGGCCCGCGTGATGACTTTCCTGCCCACCAGCGGCAGCGCCCAGAGCTTGGTGCGCGAAGGCCTCAATGGCGAGGTAAGCGGGCTGCTTCAGGCCGAGCGCTACACTTCGCTGGCCAGCTCGGCCACCGGAGCGGCACCCTACCAGTACGTAGTAAAAGCCAACGGCGACCAGGTGAGCGAGTTGGTGGCTACCGGCACCATGCCCGACGCGCTAGGCTCGTTTGTGCTGGTGCAGGTGCAGGGCAATTTTACCCGCGCCCAGGCCGATGCGCTGAGCAAAGTGCTGCCCGAAGTGGTGCAGCAGACGGCGGGCAAGTAAGAATAAGTGGCAGCATTTTAGTGGTAGATGGGATGGCAGTATATTGCCATCCCATTTTTTATACCCATGCGCCCCACCATACCCTGCCTACTCATTGTTAGTACATTGGCTTTAGCAGATTGCCACAAAGCTGATAACAGCCCCACCATCGATTTCGGAGCTAGTGACGGCATTTCGAATCGTGATGCTAACGGAATGAAGAACGGCAACCAAGACCCCACCGATTGGACGAGCGATGCGACCTGGAATGAGCAGGAAACGGCTTTATTTTCCGAACTCAGCATCACCCTCAATAGTCCGCAACAGTCTAACCTAATAGCCTTCACCTACACATATCCAAACCCAAGCGCGCAGGCCAATTGGATACTACGAACGAATAGCTCGGCTGTAAAATACACCATGACAGCTGCTTTAGTCAATCGTAATTATCAGTTAGTGAAGCGATTAGAGAATAATAATTTCACCGGCGGCCACATCTACGCATTCGACTACGCACAGCTTGGCATGAACCCTAACGAAACGTACCGGCTGTACTACGTGCTTTTCAATAACGCCGGCTTACTATACAAAGGCCACGGCGACATACACTACATTCAATAGCTGGCTGAATCCCTCATGCAAAAGCCTCGCTGGATACGTCCAACGAGGCTTTTTGCGGCTCTAACGAACGGTACTAAATATCAAACTTAATCCCCTGCGCCAGCGGCAGTTCCGTCCCATAATTAATGGTATTCGTCTGCCGGCGCATGTAGACCTTCCAGGCATCGGAGCCGGATTCCCTACCCCCCCCGGTTTCCTTTTCGCCGCCGAAGGCCCCGCCGATTTCGGCGCCGCTCGTGCCGATGTTCACGTTGGCAATGCCGCAGTCGGAGCCGGGCGCGGCCAAAAAGGCTTCCGCCTCGCGCAGGTTCAGGGTGAAGATGGCCGAGGACAGGCCCTGCTTCACCCCATTTTGTAGGGCAATGGCCTCCCCTACCCCCCCGCTGTACCTGAGCAGGTAGAGGATGGGCGCGAAAGTTTCGGCCTGCACGGTGGGGTAGTGGTTTTCGGCCGCCACCAGGGCGGGCAGCACGTAGTGGCCGCCGTGCAGCTCGGCGCTGCTCAGCACCTGGCCACCGGTGAGCAGGGTAGCGCCTTCGCGCCGCACGGCCTCCAGGGCGTTGGTGAAGGCCAGCACCGCGTCGGCGTCGATGAGCGGGCCTACCAGCGTGCCGGCTTGCAGCGGGTGGCCCACCGGCAGCTTGGCGTAGGCGGCCAGCAGGCGCTGCGTCACCTCCTCGTAAATGCTCTCGTGGATGATGAGGCGGCGCGTGGTGGTGCAGCGCTGCCCGGCCGTGCCCACCGCCCCAAACACGATGGCCCGCATCGCCATATCGAGGTCGGCCTGCGGGGTCAGGATAATGGCGTTGTTGCCGCCCAGCTCCAGCAGGGCGCGGCCCAGGCGCTGACCCACGGCGGCGCCCACGGCCCGGCCCATGCGGGTGCTGCCCGTGGCCGACACCAGGGGTAGGCGCTCATCGGCGGCCATAGCGGCGCCCACGTCGGGCCCGCCCAGCACGAGGTTGAACACGCCCTCGGGCACGTCATTGTCGGCCAGCACTTGCCGGATGAGGTGGTGCACGGCCACCGCCGCCAGCGGCGTTTTCTCCGAAGGCTTCCAGATGCACACGTCGCCGCACACGGCGGCCAGCATGGCGTTCCAGCTCCACACCGCCACCGGGAAGTTGAAGGCCGAGATAATGCCCACGATGCCCAGCGGGTGATACTGGTCGTACATGCGGTGCGCCGGCCGCTCCGAGTGCATCGTAAAGCCGTGCAGCTGCCGGCTCAGGCCCACCGCGAAGTCGCAGATATCAATCATCTCCTGCACCTCGCCCAGGCCTTCCTGCAAGATTTTACCCATCTCGTAGCTCACCAGCTTGCCCAGCGCCTCCTTGTGGTGGCGCAGCGCCAGGCCAATCTGGCGCACGATGTCGCCGCGCTGGGGCGCCGGCACCAGCCGCCACTTCGGGAAAGCCTCCTGGGCGGTTTTCACTACGGCCTCGTAGTTGGCCACCGTGGCCACGGCCACGGTGGCGATAGGCTGCCCATCGGCCGGCGACACGATAGCTTTCTGGGCCCCACCGGCCCCGCCCCAGGCGCGCCCGGTGCAGGTGGCGGGGTTTTCGGCCTGGATGCCGAGTTGCCGCAGCACGTCCCGGATGCCGTGGGGGTCGGCGTGGGGGTGCGGCACGGTCACGTCGGGGGTAGTGGCTTCTTCGAGGGCCTGCTTCATGGGGTGGGGGTAGTGGAGGGTAAGAGCCCAAAGGTAGTAGCCCCGGCCGTGCTGGCTAGGGCTGCCGGGCTGAAGTAATGGTAGCGCATCTTCAGGATGCTACCCTGCCGGACATAGTGGTGAAGTAGTTCCTACCCCCTCGCTCGGCCCAAACAAAAAACCCCCGCCAGTAGCTGGCAGGGGCTTTCTCGTATCCCAGGGGAAGCGCTTATTCGCGGCCGATGGGGTAGTAGGCCTTGCGGCCATCGGGGTAAACGCCTTCTACCAACGCCCCCGAGTTATCCTTGGACTGGTCGAGGTAAGCTTGTACATCGGCGGGCTTGCGCACCACGTTCTTATCGATGCGGGTGATGATGAAGCCGTCGGCCATGCCGGTTTCCTTGAAATTACTGCCTTTGATACCCGAAATCTGGGCCCCGCCGTCGATGCCGAGCGAGTTTTGCAGGCGGGCTGTTACCGGGCCCAGCTTGGCACCCTCGTAGCTGATGCCGGCGTCGGCGGGCAACTCCTTCACCACGGCCGTGGTATTGGAGGCATTGAAGAGGGTAGCGCTGGCGCTCTCCTTGCTGCCATCGCGCAGGTAGCCCACCTTAATCTTATCGCCGGGGCGGAAGCGCGACACCTGCTCCTGCAATTGCGAGGCAGTGTTCACTGCTACCCCATTGATGTCGGTGATGATATCACCGATTTTGAGGCCAGCCGCGGCGGCGGCACTCTTCTCACCCAGGCCCTGCACGTACACGCCATTCAGGGTATTGAGTTTTTTCTCCGAAGCCAGCTTGGCATCCACTTCCTGGATGCGCACCCCCAGCAGGGCGCGCTGTACCACTTTGTACTTAAGCAGGTCGTCCACCACCTTGCTCACGATGGCACTGGGCACGGCGAAGGCGTAGCCCTCAAACGAGCCGGTGTGCGAGGAGATAGCCGAATTAATACCGATGAGGTCGCCGCTGGTATTAACCAGCGCGCCACCCGAGTTGCCGGGGTTCACCACGGCGTCGGTCTGGAGGTACGACTCGATACCGGCGGCCTGGTCGCGGCTCAGGATACCAATGCTGCGGCCCTTGGCCGAGATAATACCAGCCGTCACGGTCGAGTTCAGGTTGAAGGGGTTGCCCACGGCGAGCACCCACTGGCCCACCTTCACGTCGTCCGAGTTACCATATTTCACGAAGGGCAGGTTATCGGCTTTCACCTTGAGCACGGCCAGGTCGGTGCTGGGGTCAGCGCCCACCAGCTCGGCATCGAACTTGCGCTTGTCGTCCATCACCACCGTAATTTTCGAGGCTTTATCAATCACGTGGTTGTTGGTCACGATGTAGCCGTTGGCCGCGATAATAACGCCCGAGCCCGAGCCTTCGCCGCCACCCTGGGGCTCACGCTGGCCGCGCGACTGCCCGTCAAACTGGTCGCCGAAGAACTGGCGCAGGAAAGGGTCCATCTGCATCCGGCTATGAGCCTGGGGCTCCGCCTTATATTCGGTCATTACGTGCACTACGGCGGGCGTCACGGCCGCGGCGGCGGCCACGAAGTTGAGGCCTTCGGGCGCGGCATAGGCGCTGCTGCGCATGGCCGAGGTGTAGCGAACTTGGGGGTCAGAAGCAACTGTCGTAAGAGCCACGTTGCCCGGCTCAGATTCCAGCAACTTATATCCCCCCAGGGCCACGCCCCCGCCCAGCACGGCGGAAGTCAACAGGCCGAGCATCATATTTTTAGCTTGCATCGGGGTTTGCTTAAAAAGGTAGTGAGAAGAAAAGCGAAGTAACAACGGGAAGCCAGAAAAATCAACTGCCCCGAATAAAACTGATAAGATAACCCTGGTGCTACGGCTGGGTTTTATCCTCTTACTAAACAACGCCAATAAGAGCCGCTTTCGTGCCCGAAGGTTGCCGAAAAGCGGCATTTTTTTGGTACTGCCAGCGGCCGTGGCGGCCCGGAATTATACTCGTCACGAAAGGCGTTGCGTAAAAAGAACGTCATTCCGAGCTTGCCGAGGAATCTCGCTCGCGTCGTGGAACGATTACGAGCGAGATTCCTTGGCAAGCTCGGAATGACGTTCTTTTTCGCACCCTACTCTGGGAGAAGGATACCTAACAGAGGCACCTGTTCAGGTAGCGCTTAGCGCACTTCAATGTGCTGCCTGGTCACTTTTTCGGTGTCGAAGGGCAGCGTTACGCGCAGCAGGCCATCAACCAGCTCCGCGCTGATGCTCTTCACGTTCACCGTTTCGGGCAGGCGGAAGGCGCGGCGGAATTCGCCGAAACGGGTTTCGACGCGGCGCAGTTGGGGTACGTTCTCGCCCTCGGTGGCCGGGACGGGGCGGCTGCCGGCTACTACCAGCTGGCCTTCCTGGAAGTCGATGGTCACGGCGTCTTTAGCTACGCCGGGTAGCGCCAGATGCAGTTCGTAGCCAGCGGCCGTTTCAAAGATATCGGCGGCGGGTACAAAGGAGGCAGAAGGGGCAGGCGCCGCAGGCTGGGCATCACGCAACAGCTCATTCAACAGCGAGTTGAAAGCACGGGCCGGGCGAACGGCCGGACGGGAATTATACAATAAAGCGGACATGGAGCAGAAAGGTAGTTGAGGTTAAGCGCGAGTTACTACCAGTAGCGTCGCTACCTGATATCCTTAAACTTTATGCCACTCCACGGCTACAGCCAAAATGGCCGATTTTTATATAACACTCGTTCTCCAACAGGAAAAAAATGTCTTTACGGCTTCCAAACAGCTCTATATCGCTGACATAATGACAAAACATTATTAGTGCTGGGTAGGCAGCTGCTTGCGGTCAGCCTTACTACCGCCAGGAAGCAACGTAAAGCGCACGTCGAGCCCAGTGGTTGGATATATGGCGTTAATCTTACCGCCCGATACTGGAATTGTCCCAGTAGCATCCGTAAATACTAAATTCTGTTGGTAAGAAGTCTGGTAAGCGAACCACGGCGTAAAATCGAAGCGCGGTGACAGCCGCACGCCCACCTCACCGCGCAGGCTGGTGTATTGAATGGTACGCTCATCGGGGTCGTTGGTAGCTTTCTGGAGGCGTAGATGCGTGCTGGCTTCGTAACTCAGGCGCGGGCGCAGGGCCAGACCAGTGGCGTCACTGCCAAGGGGTAGGAGCTTTTCCAGGTCTACGCGCAGGCGGGTCCAGGTCTGGCCATCGGGGCCCGAGCCCAGTGGCGCGGCCCCGATATTATTAAAATCACGCTCCAGGCTTAGGCGCTGGCCAAGGGTGAAGCTACCAAAAATGGGCGAGCGGTGCCGCAGCAGTACCTCGGGTATAACAATAACGCCCCGGCCGTCGCCTACGAGCTGCACCGTGGCGCCGTAGCTCCAGGTAGCACTGCCAAAATGCTCGTAGGCCACTCGGGCGCGGCGCGTATCAAACCCCAAGCTGCGGCCCGCAAAACCGGCACTGGAGGCCGCGCGCTCGCCACGCAATGCCAGCAGTAGATAGTCACCATTCTTCAGGGCCAGCTCGCCCTGCAGCTCGGGCCAGAGCTGGAGCGTCTGTATGGAGCGGTGAGCCACGTTGGGGTCGTAGGGGGGGGTAGTAGCTTGAGCACGAGCAGCTAAAGAGCCACCCAAGAGAAACGAGGCAAGTAGCAGGCTACGCATAAACAAATAGCAATTAAGCAGTAGCGGACCCGGCCAGCTCCTGCAAGGTGAGCCAGGCCATAAGCCCCGCGCCCACGCTGAGCGCCTGCTCGTCGATATCAAAAATGGGGGTGTGCACCGAGGCGGCAAAGCGTCCATCGGCGGCCCGCGTGCCGAGGCGGTAGAAGCAGGCCGGCGCGGCCTGCGAGAAGTAGGCAAAGTCCTCGGCCGCCAGCCACTGGTCCAGCTCAATCACGTTCTCGGCGCCCAGGTAGGCTTCGGCGGCGGCGCGCACGCGGGCCGTCACGGCGGGGTTGTTGTCGAGGCAGGGGTAGCCGCGGCGGATTTCCAGCTCGCACACCGCGCCCATGCTGGCCGCCAGCCCTTCGCAAAGCTGCCGCAGGTGCACGTGGGCCTCGTCGCGCCACGTCTCATCGAGGGTGCGGAAGGTGCCTTCGATGTACACCTCGTCGGGAATCACGTTGGTGGCACCGTTGGCGATGACTTTGCCGAAGCTCAGCACCGAGGGCATTTTGGGGTTGGCGCGGCGGCTCACCACCTGCTGCGCCGCCACGATGAGGTGGGCCGCCACCAGCACCGGGTCGAGGTTGAGCTCAGGCATGGCGCCGTGACCGCCTTTCCCCTTGATGCGCAGGTATAGCTCGTCGGTGCTGGCCATGTAGCGGCCCGGCCGCAGGCCAATCTGCCCCACCGGCAGGCGCGGAAACACGTGCTGACCCAGGATTTCGGAAGGGGTAGGGTTTTCGAGTACGCCGTCTTTTATCATTAGCGAAGCGCCGCCGGGCAGCAGCTCCTCGCCGGGCTGAAAAATCAGCTTCACGGTACCTTTGAAGTTAGCGCGCTGCTCGGTCAGCAGGCGCGCCGCACCGAGCAGGCAGGTGGTGTGCACGTCGTGGCCGCAGGCGTGCATCACGCCGGGCCGGGCCGATTTATACGCAATATCGCTCAGTTCCTGAATGGGCAGCGCGTCCATATCGGCGCGCAGGGCTACCACCGGGCCGCCCGGCTGCCCTTCCACGAGGGCCACTACCCCCGTGCCGGCCACCGAATAGGGCGCCAGCCCCATCGCCCGCAACTGCTCGGTCACGAACGCCGAGGTTTCGGTTTCGTGGAAAGAAAGCTCCGGGTGGGCGTGCAGGTGGCGGCGCAGGGCCGATAGCTCGGGGGCCAGGGCGGCGGCGCGGGCTTTTACTGTCTGAACCACGGATTCGACGGATTTTTCGGATTCCACAGATTTTGTGGACAACCCAGTACCTACCTCACGCATAGCTTCACGTATTTTTATTTGGTAAAAATATGATTATAAATGCCTTATGCCAAAAAACAAAGGACCTGGCCTAACCCTACGCGCCGTCCACAAAATCCGTGAAATCCGAAAAATCCGTCGAATCCGTGGTTCAGACAAAAGGCTAGGGCGTCTTATCCAGCAGCACTTGCATGGGTTCAAGCTCGGCGCGGGGCACGAACTGCCGCACCCGTGCCAGCCCGCGCGCGGCGTCGAGCTTGTTGATGTAGTCGCCGATGTAGAGCCGATACACGGGCTGCTTGAAGGTGATATAGTCCGTTTCGTCGGGGTAGCGCGAAATTATCTGGCGGCGAATACTCATTACCTGGTCGCGCTCCAGCCCCAGGTAGGCCCGCACGCGGAAGCCGCTGGCGTACTTCACGTTCTGGTTGGTGAAGGCCTGGTCGCGCAGGCGCTGCTCCACCTGGGCATTGACCTGGTTGGTAGGCGCGGGCGCGGGGGCACGGACCAGCGGCGCGGGCCTGGCCGCCGCGGGGGGGGTAGGGCTGCCCGCCGCCGACGTGAAAACCGGCCGGTACCTGGTCAGGTCATCGGTAGTGGCCGTGGCCACGGGCTTGCGGGTGGTATCGGCGGGCGTTTGGGCGCGGGTAGTGGGGGCCGAGGCCGCGCAGGCGGCCAGCAGGGGCAGGCTCAGCAGCAGCACGGCGTTACGAAGGCGTAGAGTCATCTTCTTGCAAGATAGCCAGACTATTAGAGGTGCCCAGGCGGTCGGCCCCGGCCGCGAGCAAGGCCAGCGCCTGCGCCCGCGTGCGGATGCCGCCGCTGGCCTTGATGCGCACGTGGGGGGGTAGCACCCGGCGCAGCAGCTCCACATCGGCCACCGACGCGCCCCGGCTGGCAAAGCCGGTGCTGGTTTTCACGAAGTGCGCGCCAGCCTCGGCGCAGAGCCGGGCGGCGGTTTCCATCTCTTCCTCAGTCAACAAGGCGGTCTCAATAATGACTTTGAGCAGCGCGTCGTGCACTTCGGTCAAGTCGGCGAGGTCTTCGATTTCGGCCCGCACGGCGTCGAGCTGGCCCGACTTGAGCAGCGACACGTTCAGCACCATATCCAGCTCGGTAGCGCCTTCGGCCAGCGCGATTTCCGCTTCCCGAAATTTCCCCCGCGAGCTGCTGTAGCCCAGCGGAAAGCCGATAACGGTGCACACCGCCACCTCCGAGCCGCTCAGCTCGCGGGCGGCCACCGGCACGTAGCACGGCGGCACGCAGGCGCTGGCGAAGCCGTGGGCGCGCGCCTCCTGGCACAGCTGGATTATCTGGGTTTCGGTGCAGTCGGGACGCAGCAGGGTGTGGTCGAGGGTAGCGGCGAGGTTCGGCGTGAGCATGGGGCAAAGGTACGATGGGGCTAGAGCTGCCCGAGTAGCGCAACTCGCTTAGCAGATAGTACGGGCATTTTTACGGCGGCTATTGGTACACCATCAAGCAGGATGGGCAGGGCCGTAGGCAGCAGGCACCAAAAAGCCCCTAGCTACGGTAGCCAAGGGCTTTTGCTAAGCGTTAAGAGCAAGATTACTAACTGATGTTACGCACTGGTTGCGCCTACGCTTCAGAAAGAGACTTCAGTTGCTTCAGAAAAGGCCCTTTCCAAGCAACACATCAAGGTGGTGCGTAACATCAGTTACTAAGCCAGTTGCGGCGTGCCGGCTATTGCTTCGATGTAGTGCTTAATAGCCGCCGCGTGCGAGGGCACAAACTCCACTAGCTTTAGGGAATGGCGCAAGGCAGCTAGACCGTAGTGGTCGAGCAAGTCGCCGATAGAAGAATTCAGAAACGAACTGGACATTGGTGTGGCACCATGCAGCGAAAGCCGCACTACTTGCCCGGTGGCCAGGTACGGAGCCAAGGCGGCATATAGTTTAGCTCCTTCAGCATTGGTGAAGGTGCCAGCTACGATGTCGGTCAGGTAAAGCGAGGAAGTAGTCAGCATAATCAGTCAGTAATAAAACAAGCCCAGTTGGTTAAAAACTGAATTCATCAGCTTCTTGTTCCGTTTCTACGTCTGGTAGGCTAGCGGTGTTCAGGGTAACGACGATAAGCGTGCCGGGCACGTAATAAGGGAGCCCTTTTGCTTCTATTTTCCCACTAGGTGCTTGCAGCAGTTGAGCAAAGTTAGACAAAAAAATCAGTTCGCCGCCCAGTGCCCTTACGCTAGTTGCCAAGCTATCAAGCCCAAAGCCACGGTTACGCGGAGTAGAATGGGTAGTAATTCCGCGCTCCAAGGCGTTTCTCAAGGCCTCCGACTCGGCTAACAGTGGTTGGCCCAGTGCGCGCCGCATGGTATTAATAGAAGTCGGAATGCCAATACCGAAGTCGCATACGGCCGTTACCAACTGCTGACGGTTAGGGTAGTGCTGCGTGAAGCAGTAACCTTGTACGCCCGAGCGGGAGTGGTCGCAAATATTATTGAACAGCTCTGCCCAATTCAGGCTCAGTACATCCAGGTTTTTACCGGGCAGCACCTGCTGACTAAAATATTCTTTTGCCTGTTGCGCGTAGTGGTCTATCATCGTCGCGTCTACTTGCCACAGGCAAAGATTGGTAACTAAGTCGTTGTTGGTGAACTCATGTCGACTAAAGTCCGGCCCCCAGTACTCAAAAAACCGGATTTGCTGTAAGTAACGGTACACTTCATTGTCAGCGACCAGCAGTTCCACGTCAATTTGCTGCTGGTAGTACGCTTCTATCAAGCAGGCCAGCACTACCAGGTGCCCAGGAGCCAGAAAATCACAAGCGGACACGTTGATAACCAGCTTGGCAGGTAGCGGGCTAGTACTCAGCGCATGGTAGGCTGCCGTTAGGGCAGGCACAAATTCTACGTATTGTGGCGTATTGGCCGATACTAATTCCAGAATAAATGTAGGAGCGGACATCAAGCGTAACTCAAAAAGTGCTTACTAACGACTAAAGACAAAATAGCCCCAGCTCTACGCTGAGGCTACTGCATCCTTACCTCTGGATTAAAGCTTCTACGCTTCCCCCACCAGCACGCAACGCTGGGCCAGCACGTCTTGCTCCACGGTCTTGTACTTCACGTCGCGCACCACGCGGCCATCCATGTACTGCACCGTCACCTTGTCGTTGCGGTTGGCCACTTTTTGGCTGCGGGCCGGCTCCTGGCGGGGCGGCGGGGCCACGGCGATGCCCAGCTCGGCGGCCTGGTCCAGGTCTTCCTGGCCCGCGCCGAGGCTCACGTCCGAGATGGCTTTCTCGGCCCTGAGCTGGGGCATCGGGGTGGGGGTAGGGAGGTCGTCTTCGTAGTAGAACTCGGGCTCGGCGTAGCCGGCCTCGGCGGCCACCGGCACGTCGGCCTTGAAGAGGAAGCTGCCAGTGCCGTGGTTCACCTTAGCCAGCATCCGCTTAAACAGCTCAAAGGCTTCGAATTTGTAGACCAAGAGCGGGTCTTTTTGCTCGTACACCGCATTTTGCACCACCTGCTTGAGGTCGTCCATCTGGCGCAGGTGTTGGGTCCAGGCTTCGTCGATGGTCGAGAGGACCGCGCCTTTCTCCATCTGGCGCACGATGTCGAGGCCGTTGCTGGCCTGGGCCTTGCGCAGGTTGGCCACTACCTGGGTGTGCTTGTGGCCATCGGTGAACGGGATGGCGATGTTCTCGTAGGGCGTGTTCTGGCTCAGCAGGTCGTTTATCATCGGCAGCGCGTTCTGGCCGATGTGCTCGTTCTTGCTCTCGTAGTAGCCGGTGGCCTCGTCGTAGAGCTTCTGGGTGAGGCGCTCGGCCGACAAGGCACTGAATTCCTGCGGCGTGATGTGCGTGTCGTAGCCGAAATCCTTAATAACCGACAGCTTGAAGTCCTCGAAGTCGTTGGTGATTTTGTGGCCGGCCGCGATATCCTCGCTCACGTCATAAATCAGGTTGAGAATGTCCAGCTCCAGGCGCTCCCCGAAGAGGGCGTTGCGGCGGCGGCGATACACCACCTCGCGCTGGGCGTTCATCACGTCGTCGTACTCCAGCAGGCGCTTGCGGGTGCCGAAGTTATTTTCTTCTACTTTCTTCTGCGCCCGCTCAATGCTACTCGTAATCATCGAGTGCTGAATCACTTCGCCTTCTTCCATGCCCATGCGGTCCATGAGCTTGGCGATGCGCTCCGAGCCAAACAGGCGCATCAGGTTGTCTTCCAGGCTCACGAAGAACTGGCTGCTGCCGGGGTCGCCCTGGCGGCCGGCCCTACCCCGCAGCTGACGGTCAACGCGGCGGCTTTCGTGGCGCTCGGTGCCGATGATGGCCAGGCCGCCCGCCTCCTTCGAGGTTTCGCGCAGCTTGATGTCGGTACCACGGCCGGCCATGTTGGTGGCGATGGTTACGGTGCCGGGGTAGCCGGCGGCGGCCACAATCTCGGCTTCGCGCTGGTTCTGCTTGGCGTTCAGCACCTGGTGCTTAATGCCGCGCAGCTTCAGCATCCGGCTCACCAACTCGCTGATTTCTACCGAAGTCGTTCCCACCAGCACCGGGCGGCCGGCCGTTACGAGGGCTTGAATTTCCTCGGCCACGGCGTTATACTTCTCGCGCACGGTGCGGTACACTTTGTCGTGGTCGTCCTGGCGCGAAATCACGCGGTTGGTCGGAATCACCACCACGTCGAGCTTATAGATTTCCCACAGCTCGCCGGCTTCGGTTTCGGCCGTGCCGGTCATGCCCGAGAGCTTGTGGTACATGCGGAAGAAGTTCTGCAAGGTCACCGTGGCGTAGGTCTGGGTGGCATCCTCGATGCGCACGCCTTCTTTGGCCTCGATGGCCTGGTGCAGGCCGTCGGAGTAGCGGCGGCCTTCCATCACGCGGCCGGTCTGCTCGTCCACAATCATCACCTTGCCTTCCTGGCTCAGGATGTACTGGTCGTCTTTCTCAAACAGCGTGTAGGCTTTCAGGAGCTGGTTCACGGTGTGTACGCGCTCCGATTTCTCCTGGTAATCAGACATTAGCTGCTCCTTCTGCTGGAGCTTTTCCTCAGCGGTCAGGGCTTCGGCCTTCTCGATGTTGGCGATTTCGACGCCGATATCGGGCATGATGAACAGGTGCGGGTCTTCGCCCTGCGCCGTAATGAGGTCGATGCCTTTCTCGGTCAGCTCAATCTGGTTGTTCTTCTCGTCGATGGTAAAAAACAGCGGCTTGTCGGCCTCCGGCATCTGGCGCGAGTTGTCTTGCAGGTAGTGGTTCTCGGTCTGCTGCAAAATGACGCGCATCCCCGACTCACTCAGGAACTTGATGAGTGGCTTGCTCTTGGGCAGGCCGCGGTAGGCACGAAACAGGGCCAGGCCGCCGTCGCCGTTCTTACCCCCCTCTTCCGGGCCGGTCTTGCCTTCGGCAATGGCCTTGCGGGCTTGTACCAGGTAAGATTGCACCAGCTTTTTCTGCTCGTCTACGAGGCGCTGAATGCGCGGCTTGAGCTGCAAAAACTCGTGCACGTCGCCCTTGGGCACGGGGCCCGAGATGATGAGCGGCGTGCGCGCATCATCAATCAGCACCGAGTCCACTTCGTCCACCATCGCGTAGTGGTGCTTGC
>JAABUK010000430.1_pt1 | contig 88950 bp, 111 predicted proteins | sample 5559141 | NCBI WGS metagenome assembly JAABUK01 (sample SAMN10711869, study PRJNA513367) | rock metagenome | isolation source: Antarctica rocks | place: Antarctica: Victoria Land, Pudding Butte nord | collected 2016-01-03
ATTGGACTTTGCAGTGAATAACTGAATGCAGTGCTGGTGGAATGAAGCAGAGTGGATGTTGGACTTATGGTATGAGAATGCCATAGCGAACATGCAACTGATGAACACTATGGCTACTCTTTCTTAAATTCTCCATCCTACAAATTTATTAGATTTGTAGAAACTAAAGTCTTGCACTAAAGTGCACAGCTTGAACTAACGTTTTGAGACCAGTCAATCAACGTTTACGATGAGAATTTGAAGAAAATAAGCCTGACAGCAGCCCTTGGCAATAAAACAGGGGAACAACTACAGCTAAATCAAAAAAGCAACATTGAGCAGAAAGCTGAACAAGTAAGGAAAAACGGTTTATCTATTTAAGCTGCAAGATTAATTTATGGAATCTTTAAAACCTTTATCCGATTTCTTTTCAGCTATCGAAAATGATTACCGGATTAGTATTACGCATATTGGTATCTATGCTGCTTTGCTCCAATATTGGAAGGAACATCAATATGCAAACCCCGTACAAGTATTTAGTTATGAAATTATGGGTATAGCCAAGATTTCAGCCAGCAATACTTACCATAAATGTATACGGGATTTAAGCAATTATGGTTATATCCGATATACACCATCTTTTAAGAGAAATCAAGGCAGCAAAGTATATTTTAGTAAGATTGGATAAAAGAGTAAAAAAAATTTAAACATTGCAAAAGCTTTAATGAGGCTTTTGCATTTTATCTAAGAGGTGTGTGATGGAAACAAGTGAGAACGATAAAATTACATCTGAAAAAGCAGTCGAAATACTTAGAAAAGGCGGGCTGGAAGTAACGCTTGAACAGGCAAAACTAATACTTGAGTTTTTACACAAATTAGCTGATATAACTGTGGCTATACATGTTTAAGCCACCTTAATTTCGTAAATTTGTTATACAAAGATGCAGTAGTTTTCTGTTCAAACAACTAAACTGATAGGTATGCAAGTAGCTGATTTATATATAAGAGTGAGTACAGACGAGCAAGCTGATAAAGGATACTCCCAACGCAATCAGGAAGAAGTTTTACGTAAGTATTGCGCTATAAATTCTATTCAAGTAAGAAAAGTAATATTTGAAGATCATTCTGCGAAAACATTTAATCGTCCTGAATGGACTAAACTTCTTGCTGATATCAAGAAATATAAGGGCAAGTCTGACCTTATCCTTTTTACTAAATGGGATCGCTTTAGCCGTAATGCAGGTGATGCTTATCAAATGATCAATACCTTACGGAAATTAGGTGTAGAACCGCAGGGTGTAGAACAACCCTTAGATTTATCTATACCTGAAAATAAAATGATGCTTGCATTTTATTTAGCAGCACCCGAAGTAGAGAATGATAGAAGGGCTTTGAATGTATTTCATGGTATGCGAAGGGCAAAAAAAGAAGGCAGATGGATGGGTACAGCTCCTATGGGATATTCAAATAAGGCAGGTGAAGACGGTCGTAAATTTATTGCACCAAAAGAACCCGAAGCCTCATTACTTAAATGGGCATTTCATGAAGTGGCATGTGGAACATTAGCTGCGGATCAGGTAAGGAAGGAAGCAAATAAAAGGGGACTAAAATGCAGCAGAAGTAATTTCTGGACAGCAGTTCGTAATCCCATTTATTGCGGAAAAATCTTTATTCCTAAATTTAAAGATGAAGAAAGCTATTTGGCTCAGGGGCAGCATGAGCCGCTTATAACGGAATCGCTGTATTATGATGTACAGGACACTCTTGATGGTAAAAAAAGAAAAGAGCGGCCTAATACAAAAATTATATCTCAGGATAATTTACCGCTAAGGGGTTATTTGACTTGTCCGAGATGCAGCCGTATGTTAACGGGTAGTGCGTCAAAAGGTAAATACAATCTTTATTATTATTATCACTGTATATCTCCATGCGGATTTAGGCACCGGGCTGAAGAAGCAAATGATATGTTTGTTGGAGAACTAAAAAAGTTTATTCCGCATTCTGGGGTAATGGATTTGTATAAGTTAGTCATTAGTAATACATATAAAAAACAAAGTAGTCAACAGCAGAATGGAACCAAACAGATAGTTGTGGACATGAGTAAGCTTAATGTGAGGATTGGTAAAGCAAGGGATATGCTATTAACGGGTGATATAGATCCCAATGATTATCGCATTATTAAAGCTGAATGCGAGGATAAGATTAGTCGTTTGGAAGCTAAGCTTGCAGAAGCCACACATACATCTATAACAGTTAGTATAGATAAGATTATTGAAAAAGCTGTTAGTTCACTTTCTCACTTAGATATATTATATACAAAAGCAGATGTTACAGGAAAGCGTCAAATAATAAGTTCGATATATCCTGAAAAACTTTGTTTTGACGGATTGCAATATCGAACTCCTTGCATCAATGAAGCGGCCAGTCTTATTTACAAGATAAACAATGAGTTAAGAGCAAAAAAAGACCGGAAAGGATACGATATTTCGCACCTTTCCGGTTGGGTAGAGCGCCCGGGAATGTAATCGAACTCCTGGAGCGGATCCTTCAGTTTACGTCTAATATGCAAGTAGCTTAATAAACTACAAAATGTACGAAGCTTTTCCACTTCAGTGGCCGATAGGATATCCCAGGGAAACCGTTCGCCACGGTTCTAATTTTAAAGTCACTCCTGACAAAGCAAGGAAAGAATTACTGGCTGAAATTGAAAGGCTTTCTGGTGATAAAAATCCTGTAATAAGCTCCAATGTACCTCTCCGGAAAAGAGATGGCCAAATGTATGCTGATGTTGCTAATGATGAATTAGCCGATCCTGGTGTCGCTATTTACTTCTTATACAATGAAAATCCGGTTGCTTTAGCCTGCGATCACTGGAAGAGTCCTGCTGAAAACATAAGAGCTTTGTCTCTTACCATAGACGCTATCCGTGGCATGGGCAGGTGGAAATGTACCCAAATTCTTGAAAGAACCTTCAGTGGGTTTCCCGCTCTTCCTGAAGTAACTGCTGCAGATACTCAAATCTGGAATACACTTGGCCTTTCTTCTAAGCCTGAAAATATAGATACTATAAAGTCTGCATATAAGGCCAAGGTTATTTTGGTACATCCCGATAAGCCTACCGGCAGCCGGGAAAAATTCGAAGCTTTACAGGATGCTTATAGAAAGGCGCTTTTACTGTATCGCCAACCGCCTTAAATTTTATTGAAAAACCCATAAATAAAAAAGGGTTGGAGGATTCCTGACAAACCTCCAACCCAACAATACAATTTTAAAGCACTTTCAAACAAGCTGGAAAACAACTTTCCGGAAACGCAAAAGCTTTGTCTTGTAAAAGCCTATTTCAGTTGTAAAAGTACTTAATTTTTTATAAAACGTTTCTGCAAAATGCGCGAAAGATACCTATTCATAAAACCAAAAAAGGAGAGTTAGCAGCATGAGCAGAACGAACATTGAGTGGACTCATATACCAGGTACGCTGCCTGAAGTATGGAACCCTGTGACAGGGTGCAATAAAGTTAGCCAGGGATGCAAACATTGCTACGCTGAGACAATGCATAAAAGGCTGATGCATATAATGCCCTCGAAATACAACCGTCCGTTTTTGGAAGGCGCTGTTACTCACGAGGATATGCTGACTGTTCCGCTAACCTGGAAGAAGCCCAGAACTGTTTTTGTTAACAGTATGAGTGATTTGTTTCATCAGAATGTTCCTGATGAGTTCATTGATAAAGTTTATTCAGTAATGGGCTTATGTCAGCAACACACCTTTATTATACTAACGAAGAGGCCCGAAAGAATGGCTCAATATTATGAAAGCCGAGATGATGCTTCAAATATGGAAGAAAGGGCAGAGATACTTGCTTGTACATATCCGGAGTTGGTTTATACAATGAATCATTATAAACCGGAGAAAGACCAAACAATTTCTTTTCCAACAAACAATCTTTTGCCTCACATAAAACAGGCTGGATGGTATTCAGGAATAGGCTATATTAACATGGGTGGAGTGGAGGCGGAAAAAGAGCTTGAATTTATATATGAAGGTGAATGGCCACTCAAAAACGTTTGGACAGGTACCAGCGTTGAAGACCAAATGACTGCAAACGAAAGAATCCCTTTTTTGCTGAAAGTTCCCTCTGCAGTTAGATTTCTTTCATGTGAGCCATTGTTGGGCCCCATAAACTTAAAAATTCAAACCGGATGCGAGGAGGAACTCGACTCATTGGCCGGATTAGAAATTCCAACAGTTCAACATCGCTCAATTAAGCCGCGGGAAGTTAAAAAGATTGATTGGGTAATTGCCGGTGGCGAAAGCGGCAACAAAGCAAGGCCGGTGCATCCTGATTGGGTGCGCTCTCTGCGTGATCAGTGTGCTGCTGCAGGTACTCCTTTCTTTTTTAAGCAGTGGGGTGAGTATTATACCAGGTGGCAGCATTTAGGCAATCATAAACCTGTTTTTAAAATGTATGAATCTTATCTGCAGTTCACTCAAAAGTTATGGGTTCATGAAAGGGATAAGTGTGTAGATGCTGCCGGCAAAGAATGTAAAATCGGACAAGATTTTATGAATGCCACTTACCCAGTTGCTATAATGACTAAAGTCGGTAAACATAATTCCGGGCATTTGCTGGATGGAGAGGTGCATCATGAATTTCCCGAAGGAAAATTAAAAGCTTAGTACTATGAAAATATATGTAGCAAGCAGTTGGAGGAATGACCAGCACCAGGAAGTTGTAAAGCAGCTTAGAGAGGCTGGCCATGAAGTGTATGATTTTAAAAATCCTTCCGAAACTGATAAAGGATTTGCGTGGTCACAAATAGATCCGGACTGGCAAGGTTGGACAAAGAAGCAATGTGTTGAAGCACTGAGTCATCCAATAGCAGAAAACAGTTACTTAAATGATTTTAGTGCAATGCAATGGGCGGAAGCCTGCGTAATGGTGATGCCATGCGGCCGAAGCGCTCACGTAGAAGCCGGGTGGATGCAGGGAACCGGACGTCCGACAATTATACTGCAGCCGAATGAAGCTGAACCTGAGCTAATGTATAAAATGTTTGAGCTGATAGCACATGACATTCATGAAGTGATAGCACACCTGGATATTTTATAAAACGCTTTTTGTATTGAATAAAGAACCGGGGTCATTGCTCTCCCCAACAAATAAGGTATATGACAAAAGAAAAAGTAATTGCAAGTAAAGACTTTTCACCAGGCATTATTGGTGGAGGAATTGTTCACTTTTTAGTCTCGGGAACAAACGGGTTATATTTTATGAAGCATGAGGGACACGAAAAATATTTAAAAGATGATAGCGGGAAGTATGTAAAAATATCCATCGATACTGTAATAGAAGCAAGAGTATTGTACCTGCTTGCGCATGGTGAAAAGGAGCCGCTGAGCAGGAAGAACGGACTAAAGAAAAAAGCAATTAATTAGTAGTGAATAAAACAAACAGACAATAACACCATATTGACAAATCAGGCTACTATACCAAACAGCAGCGCAGTACTGGAACTTAAAAATGTACCGGCCGGGCTAATTATGTACGCAGTACAGCAATGGACGCCATGCATGAAGTATGCAAAAAACAAAGCGGCCGGTCACAACACCAATACGTTTATCAGGGGCATATCTGTATGGCTGATACTAAAGAGCGAGACCACCTCGGGTAATATAAAAAAATACCGGGCGCAACTGCCTGAGCTTGCAGCGAAATGCAAAATGTCGGTGCGAACGATGGATAGATACATTGCATGGCTAAAGTGCGAACGCCTGGTACACACGGAAGGGAAAAATCTTTTTGTACACAACTACGAAGCACTTAAAAAATACGGCATCAACACAAAAGATAGGATGCCAACCATTTATTATGACACAGAAAATAAAACAACCCTGGCCGAGATCATTGTCGCCATAGCTATTACGAAAATGAAGGAGCGGTGGATGCAGATGTACTGGAATAAGATCAACCAAAATCAGGATGAGTTTAAGGTTTTAAGCGACCTTCTTATATTCTTCAAAGCAGACGCCGGCAGGCTGCACGACCGGAACTACTTCCGCGAGTGCCACCTGGAGCTTATGCTGCGATTTTATAAGGAGGAAAAGCCTGGTCAGCGGGTGTACGATTTTCTCCATACACAAGTAGAAGCCAACCCCGACATTAACTGCATGGCAGCCACGTATGCAAAAAAGATGGGCTACAGCGCTGCCATGAGCTTTTGCCATCTGAAGTTTAAAATGATCCGGAATGGACTGATAAAGGCAGAAAAAGACCATATAGAAAGCGAATGCCGTTCGCGCAAGGATGAAAAAATGTTTCATCACCGGTATGTGAGGCAAACAAAGAGCACAATATGGTTTAGGTGCGACCAGATAACCGTACAAAACGAAGCGATTTTCGGAAAAAAAATCGCTGCTTAAACACCTTTTGAAAAAAATGTTATATACGAGAAGCGGTTAAATATCATTTTAAACTCACTTATACCACTTGTACAAGTTGTACAAACGTGTACAACTTGTACAAGTGCAGCGGTGAATAAAAAAAATAACCCTGTGGATAACCTCAAAAACTACTGAAAAATGTTGATAACCCAAAACCAAAACAACTCAAATGTGCATATACCCAAAGACCACGAGCGGCTCACCGGCAATCATCTGACAACAAAAGGAAGACTGACCTGCAGGTTCGAGCTGTTTGTAAGATGGCCGGAAAGCTCCCGTCGAAAAATGAATCCGTTTAAGTACCGTGGAGACAGGTTGGGTCTGATGGAAGCAGATAAAATGATAGCCTGGCTGGTGAAGTTTTTCATTAAGGATCACCATGACTGGCTGCTTGCTGAGCTATGGGATAATACGAAGCAGCTTAATGATCCGGAGAGAATTGTACTTAGCTGGAAGCGCGGAATAATTGACACCAACCGGCTAAAAGATTATGAGCCTATGCTTCAGACAGTAGCCATTCCGGACTGGATGAAATAAGGCCCCCGACTTCGACACACAGCGGAGGCATTAAAAACAACATTAAGACCAATTTCAAAGCTAAAATTATGCAATTTAAAACAAATGGCCTTCATCATACTATGAGCACAGTAATGGTTTTTCAAACCGATGAATATGCCAGATTTAAAACCATCACCGGTAACCGGCAGCTAAATGATGCTAAAATTAAAAGAATAATCAGTGAAATTGAAAGCGGTGTGGATCTGCTCCAGTACTACCCGATACAGGTGGTGGAAAAAGATAACCGGCTTGATATTGTTGATGGCCAACACAGGTTTTACATATGCCGAAAACTAAAAAAGCAAGTCTATTACATTGTTTTGAAGAGAGAAATATCACTGCCTGACATAGCTAAAGTAAACAGTAATGTGGAGAAATGGAAAGGAGCTGATTTTATAAACTGCTACACTCAGCTTGATAATGAAAACTATAGACAGCTCCAGGTAATAATGGATAAATACCCGGTACCGATGACAACAGCGATAAGCTTGCTGCAATCGGGGGTCGTAAATGATGGCGGAGGTACCAAAAATGACTTTGAAAGAGGATCATTTGTTATAAAGAAATATGACCTGACGATGCAGGTGTTAAACTACTGCAGCCAGTTTGATTATGAAAGGAAGTTCAATAGACAATTTATAAAAGCGGTTTTAAAAATAATTGAAAGCAATAAGGTAAAAATGGAAGATGTCATTGCAAAAGTTGCAGAGTATCCTGATGACCTCGTAGCACAGCACGAATGGAAGGATTACCTTACTAACCTGGAAAATATTGTAAATAAAGGCAAAAAAAACAGGGTAGTTATTTATTAAAAACATATCGCTTAATAGCTTACATATGCTAAACCTTCCTCTTACACGCGATGAGGCACGATTGATACAAAAAAACTTTCTGCCTTATATGCTGATGCTGATAAAGGCCAAAGCAGCCGGTGCAGAAACAGGATCAAATAAACATCTCAGGTATAAAATTATTTTTTCGCTTATCTGTGATGTAAGAGGAATGTTTGTAAAAAAGCTGGCAAGCGGTGCCAAGAAGCTGAAGTTTAAGCTGAGTGATGCACATGGCATTGCACTTTACGTTTTCCTGATGCGGCAGCCAATAGCTGCTGAAGAAGTATATGCTCATATGTTGCGTCAAAAGATGTGCGATCGGCTGTATCAGCAGTTAATTGATCCGCTTGTGGAAGATCAGGAATTAGACTAAAACATGTGGAGGCAAATAAAGTAAACGATATGTCAGAAAGAACAGCACTTAATGAAATTGAAAAGAAGATTGTAAAAGCCTTAGACACTGTTACCTTTTTACCAGCTTCTTACGATAAGCGTTTTTATCGCTCCTTGGCTGCTGATGCTATATATACCGAAAAGCAAAAGCGTTACCTGCATTTCATCTTCAATAAGTACAGGCGACAAATAAAGAACTATCAGGAGTTAGCTTTTGAACTACAGCCAGAAAGGTTCGAGGTAAAAGTAAAGTTTGAAAGAACTTTATTCAGCATGGACGGCTCTGCTGAAGTTGAATTTAAAGACACTTTTAAGCCGTCAAAATTAGTTAGCGGGGAAGGTCAGTAGCCATTGCCGCTAACAATATTATAAAATGAAGAAAATATGAAACGTAATACGGCCACTAATTTCGGCGAATTGCGGCAGGGAGACAGGTTTTACTTTGCCGGCGACAGTAAAAAGATTGCCTACCAGGTAACGGATGAGAAATTTTTTAAAAAATCTTCTTATAATTTAATCAGCGACCAGGGCATATCTGCATGGCCGTATGATAAAGAAGCTCCGAACGATAAGGGTGTAGTTTTTCTGCGGCACACCATTCCGCAGTTGGGTGAGGAGTGTGTATTAAAAGATTTGTCAGACGGAGATGTTTTTCACCTTCCGGATAATATAATAGATGAATTCAGGCTTGATAAGAAACCGGGTGCGTGGGTTGTAACCGGGATAAATACTGATAATACGCCCGGAGATATCTCTGCTGAAACGCTTGTTGTTTTTGTCAGAAAACAGAAGGAGGCGAGGCTATGACACGAAAAGACAAAATAACCTGTTTTATTTTTTCGATACTAATAATTGCCGGTTATTTTATTGGCGGTTATAGTGGTGGATTACTCTCCGGAGCAGGCCTGGCTACGCTCTGCCTTTACTTGGTTGGAAAAAAAGTTGCTGCAAAAGCTATCGCCAGAATTGACAAGAGAGTGAAGGATATTTTAATTGATGAACAATAAATAATAGGGTGTTGAATAAAATTGAAAATGATGAGCATTTAGGTTATAGCCCATTTTTTACCAAATCCAATATTGGTAGCAGTTCTGGTCTAATCGTAATTGGAGATGTTCACGGCAAGGTAGATGCTTATTGTAAAATATTACAAAAGCTAAATGGCAAAAGCTGTTCTATACAAATAGGTGATTTTGGTTTTAAAAAGCAACACGAATGGCACTTAAAAAATATTGATTATACAAAGCATCAAATAAACTTTGGCAACCACGATGATTACACTTTCTTACATAAGCCACATAGTCTTAATGATTGGTCTTACGATTATGAAAGCAAAGTAATGACTGTAAGAGGTGCTTATTCAATCGATATGCCTTATAGAACTGTAAATATTGATTGGTGGGCAAATGAACAATTGAACTATGCAGAAATGCAGCAAGCCGTTGATTTTTACTCTTTTAACAAACCAAGCCGAATAAAGAAAAAATGTACAAGATAACAACGTCCAGCCCCGCTTTTGCCTATGCATTGTTGGCAGAAGTAACGGGCAAAGACGGAAGTTCTTTAAAATAAATGATAGTTGCTTGACGGTTATTAGACGCTTGTTTGGACGGCGGTTCGATTCCGCCCACCTCCACACTTTGCAGCATGGCTGTGAGTATTCGCCATGAAGCCCCTTGAGTAAGGGCTTCAATTTGGGGGTGTACCGGTTTTGACAGCAAGTAGTAGATAGCAATAGATTATCAGATAAACAACAAAAGGCAAGTTAATCGCCTTTGGTCGCCCTGCGGTGAAAGCTGCGGCGTAGTGCCAACGAGATTGAGCAACCTGCGAAAGTGGTTGCTTTTTTTAAACGCTGGTAGTTATTTCTGCCAACGTTTAGCGGTTTATGCTGTTTTGGAATTTGAAAAACTTCCGCTCCGAAAACATACGGAGCCAAATATAAAAACTAAAGTACAGCATGCGTTACGTCCGCCAAAATAGCATAAACCGCCGTGTTAGTGGCATGTGGCGGCAAATAAACAAAACACTTATAAATTTAAAGATATGGCACACCCTTGTTTTAGCTGCGGCAGTGAATGTTATTGTCATGGCGATATTGATGATGTAATTGTAAGTAAAACGCCTTCTAATTGCGATGGATGTGGATGCGATGATTCTGATGATAGAGGCGAATGGGATGATAATGATTCTGATTTTGGTTGGTGTTCTGAATGTGATGGTCACGATGCGTGTAGAGACTTTGGGTGTGCAATAAAATTGGGACATAGCACACAACGGCGTTCCAGTGTTGCCGATGGTGTAGAACTGGCAGCACGAAGCAAAACTGAAATTATTAGCTGCCGTGATAGGTGCAGCTTCACTATTAACGTCCCGCTACACTATTGGCAACACATTGTTGTGTGACGGTTTACGGGCTATTAATTAACCAATTTAAATTATAATCATGTTTACAAAAGAGAAAGAAGAAATTAGAATTTGCACCTGTCACGATGAAGAAGTTCCATTGATTTGGACGTTTGCTTTTAATGGTTCTGAATACTGGTGTCCCGCCTGTGGGTTCAATGGCGGTATGTTTGGGTCAGGAACAAAAGTTGAACTGACAAAAGACTTAAAAAAGTCTGCTAAGGAATGGGAAAAGAAAGCTGAAATATTTTTAGATGCAAAGTCAACTTTGGTTTGCCATAGTAAAGAATTTGAAGGCAAAACTGTTTTAAGAAAAGACTTGCCAATAGAGGAAATTGAAAGGTGTAAAAAGATTGTGTCTGAATGGGTTTATGAAATTGAATGATGGTAGTAAACTGTCACACAACGGTTCGGGTATTTATGCAGGGCGGGAATTAATGCTCGTCAGCCCAATGCCTGTACCGCTGTTGAATAAAGATAAAAAGATTAATTAACCCCCGTCAGCCCGACTTGCATAAATACCATTGTTAGCGGCTGTACGGGCAGATTTAAGAGCAATGACAAAAATGAAATCAATGGCAGCTTTCCTTGCCTTAGCTGCACTGTCTGGTCAAAGTTTTATGGCTTCTGGTCGTGGCGAAGAATTAGAAACATTCACGCCAATTCCAAAGGAGCCACCAATTCCAAAAGGGTGCAAGGAGTATTTTTTCAATAAGGATGGAGATTTTTCAAACAGGCACATGAGGCGTGATGAACTTGTTTTTAAATGCGTTGCTTCAAACGATAAAGTAGCAAAAAAGAAGTTTCAAAAATGGCTGAACTCTCAAGATGTAGTATAGCCGCTAACGTGATAGCAGCTTTATGTAGTTGCGATTTTTAGTTCCCGAAGTTTGATTGAAAATATAATGATTATAAAAGCAATGATATGAAGAATGGTATTATTCGAGAGTTGATAAACTTTGCTAAAGTTGGGCAAGAAAAAGCCGACAAAGATGCGGAGACTAAGAATATAAATGGACTGTATTATTTAGGAAAGGCTTCGGCTTTTTCTGATATTATTCTTAAAGCTGAATTGCTTTTTGGTACACCGTTGAATAATGATATTCAGCCGCAATTACATAAAACTGCCTGTTATACGCCGTTGGTGGAATTTAAAAACCGAAGGCTCAAATTACAGATGTCGTTGCGTGATGTTACCAAAGTTACGGGTGTATCTGCTGCTACAATTAGCAGGATAGAGATGGGTAAAGAAGCAGAGTACAGTAATGTTCAAAAGCTGGATAGTTATTATGCCACCAATGGCGTATAACGTAAAGCATTTGTGAAGGCACGGAAATCAAGGCTTGTCAGCCGAGAACCTGCACAGGTGATTAATTAATAACCAAAAGTACAGCCGAGTTCCGTCCGCCGTGCTTTTATAAATGCACTTGTTGTGCGAAGTTTTTATGTCAGATAAGTTTAAATTAAAAAGAATAAAACAATGCGACAAATGTCCATGGAAAGAAAGTACAGACCCTTACGAAATTCCTGATGGTTATTGCGAAATAAAACATAAAAATCTTTCAAATACAATAGCTAATCCGAATGAGTTAAGGTTGGGCGGCACAATGAATATAATGGCTTGTCATCATTCTAATGGCAACGACCAAATGTATTGTGTCGGTTGGTTAAATAACCAATTAGGTGTCGGCAATAATATTAGGTTACGAATACAAATGATGCGGTGCGAAAATATTGGTAAATTAAAAATTGTCGGAGAACAACACGAACGATTTGAAGATACGTTGCCCTAAAATTTCGCACAACTCGTTAATATACGATATAAGATGATACAACTAATTGAAAGACAAAAGGGTAAATTCTGCATGATAATACATGGAGTGAACTGCGTCTTTATGCCAATGGAATTGTTTGTAAATAATCAGCTTTTGCCATTGGCCAAAAAAATAAAAGGTTCAACCCTGGGTTGGTATATTAAAAGGATGTTTGTTAGCTATAACCAAATAAAAAAAACAATTACCATTGGCCCTGACACTGCCTTTTATGAATAAATTTGGCTGGCCTTTTATGTCATTATTTCAATAGATGCTTTTAATGTAAATTTGGGTATCCTATTGAAAAACATTATGAAGGGTTACATACCGGTGGAGATACCGACTAAGCGGTATATTAAAGCATACATACATTTCAAGCTGGGCGAAAAAGCTTTTATGAATACGGAATGTAATATTGGTTCTAAATTGTATGACGTATTGAATCATAAGACCAATGAGGAAAAAAGCCGTTTTTCTAACGTAAGATATAATACCACGCTGAGGTTGTATGTAAGCTACCATACCTTTACCCACAGAGGCGCTTTTCTTAACGAAACAAACATAAAAAATTTTAATCTTTATGTAGAAGGTATTATTAAAGACCGATTTCGCCTGTATATGGATTTTTACATTTCTATTCTTCCCAGCTTCGAGGCTAACCTGCCAGAGGTGCGTAAAAACCTGGGTATTGATATAGAAGACTGGAGTGACGACAGTATGAGAAAAGATTACTACAGGTACCGGTTGTATAAAGGGAAACCTCTCTTATATGAAAAAAACAATGCCGCAACTGTCCCATCGGTAATTAATCAGAATTTTGGTTTTTAGGGCCAAAAAGAATGCCGCAACTGTCCCATCGGAGAATTGCGTGCCGGATAGTCTTTAGCTTCGCTGAATGAAACCAGCTTACTCAGATATTTTCCTGAAACCTGGTGCCGTTAACCACGGCATTGTAAGTGTAAAAGTTGTCCCGCGTGAATGGCTGTCTGCTGATCCTGTCATTGACTTCAATACCGGTAAGGTAATAGCCGCAGTTTCTCTTGCTGCCGGCAGAAGCTGGATATTGCTCGATTTTGCAGCAACTACTTATAAGTACGACGAAAAGCTAAAAAGTACCCGTCCGGGTTCTTTTTACGAAATTTCCCTCTCCGGATCATTTAATAATTATGATTCTTTAATACAACAGGTAACTGACAGCCTGCGCTACCACGAGTTAGTCGCCATTGTGATGGATCGCAACAAAAGAATAAAGCTTGCCGGCACCAAAGAAGCCGGTTTTGGCGTTTCTCCCGCTAATAATATATACTCCGGGCACATAGATTTGTTGATGGAAAGTGAATTTCCTGCACCTTTTTATGAATTTTAGAACTGTAAAATACCTTCTGCCTTCAGGCTAAGAAGGAGTTATCCCCGTTTTTCGTCCTTTTACAACCTATAATCTCATTGCATTTTCGTAGCCTAAAGAACTACGGGCACTTCAATGAGCATACAAACAGCATCTGATATTCTTCGCGGGAGGTTGTTAATAGAGCCATCTTTTGCCGCCGGACAGTTGCCTGTGATTATGCAAATGATAAAAGACCAGGTAACGGACAGTAAACTACTCTACAATGTAAGATCACAACGGGCTCCCGAAACCATTTTAAACATTCCCATCCGGAAGGTATTTGCTGCTGCAGAGCAGTTTGATGTTTTTTCAGTAACGCCATATACATCAGTTGACCGCCTTGGCTACGACTCTATAGTTATCATAAATATTATCGGCCCTGTAATGAAATACGGCGGGTGGTACTCGTGGGGCACTGTTGAGCTAAATGACCTGGTGATACGGATGGCTAAAAGCGATAAGGTAGAAGGTATCATTCTGAATATAGACAGCCCCGGCGGGCAGGCTGCAGGTACCGGTGATTTTGCACAAACGATACGGGATGCCGGCAGAATAAAACCGGTATTGGCTGTGGTGCAGGATGGTTACGCTGCGAGCGCCGCTATGTGGATCGCCAGCGCTGCGCTGGAGATATATGTAACACAACCTACAGACCAGGTCGGCAGCATTGGCGCGTACAATACTCTTTATGACATCTACGGCTACCTGGAGAAACAAGGACTGAACGTAAGAGACATCTACGCGCCGCAAAGTGTTGACAAAAACCAGGACTTTATTAAAGCGCTGGAAGGCGACGACTCGCTGATAAAAGAAGATCTGAAATTTTTAGTGGACAATTTTATCGGCACGGTCAAAACAAACCGCGGCCAGCGGATCAGCATGAGTGGTGATGAGCCCTTTACAGGTAAAATGTACAATGCTGCAGACGCTAAAAAAATGGGCCTTATAGACGGAATAAAACCAATGTCGGGCGTAGTAAAGAGAATAGAACAATTAATCGCATTAAGAGCATAAACATTTTATATCTATGAAATATCCACAAATAGCCGCAGCATTGGGATGGACAGAAACTCCTGACATGACTGAAGGCATTTTTTTGCAGCCGGTAGAAGCCGGAAAAATCAATTCGGACCTGGAAGCAGGCTCCGCAGCACAACAGGCAGTGATTGACCTGGCAGAAGCAAAAGGCACGATAACCGAACGGGATAATACAATCTCGGCGCTGAATACTACCATAGGTGATATGACAACTTCCGCCGATACTGCTGCTCAAGCCGCAACAAATACGATTGCCCGGCGTGACCAGCGCATTACTGAACTGGAAGCACAGGTAACTGAGCTTGGTAAAGGAAGCAGCGGTAATGGTACCACATTAACAACAGTGGCAGACGAGGCTAAGCCTGAAACGGTAAACGAAGCAGGTGTAGTAGGCTATGACAGTCCGGATCATCCCGGTAACCAAATGGTTGATCAATATACACGTAAAAAAGCGGTAAAAAAAGCTTAAAGATTTTTTAATATCCAATATTCTATAAAAACTAAATTTTTTTAAATGGCAGATACAGTTATCTCCCCCGAACAGATGATAGCGGATTTCGGCGGGTATTATTTAGACGCAGGCCAAAATCAGAATAGCCTGATGATGCGTCCGTTCACTCCCTTCGGTACATTGGATGCATTTACAATGTGGCCAACCAACGACACCATACTTCGCATGGGCGAGGTACAGGTTGGTGAAATACTGCAGGCTTACCAGGACGAATACACGCCAAAGGGTCAGGTGGTATTCAAGCCTATCACCATCACCATGTTTGAGCAGAAAATTGACCAGGCTTTTAACCCAACGAAGCTTTACAGAACGTGGGCTGCTTTCTTAACGAGCAACAACACCGACCGTACAACATGGCCGTTTCCTAAATGGTTTATAGAAAAGTATCTGCTTGGACAGGTTGATGAAGACCTGGAAACGCAAGCCATTTACACAGGTACTTATGTTGCACCGACAACAGGCGTGGCTGGCGCTGCCATCAACGCTATGGATGGGGTTAAGAAAATCATTAATGCAGGCATTACTGCCGGTTCTATTGTACCGATTGCTACCGGTGTATTGCCAACCGACGAGGTAGCATTTGTAACTGCGATAGAAGCATGGATAGCAATGCTTCCGGTTAAATACCAGAGAAAGCAAATGCAACTGAACCTGGCAGTTCCGCTGCAAAACAGGTGGAGAAGGGGCATGCGCAAGAAGTATAACATGAATTATGGGCAGGTTTCAGAACTTGACAACATAACAGATTTTGAAAACATCACTATTGCCGGACGTGTGAGCATGGGAAACAGCAATAAAATTTGGATGACTCCCAAGGAAAACGCCATAGCTGCAGTAAAAGGTTATGAGAATAAAAACGGTTTTCAATTAGAAAAAGTTGACCGTAAAGTGAAGATTTACACTGACTGGTTTATAGGTGTTGGTTTTCTTTTGAAGGATATCATTTTTACTAATGACCAGGATTTGACTGCGTAAGAGCAGTTGGGAGATGATAGTTGACAGTTGACAGCTTACAGTTGGCAGTTGGCAGTTGACAGTTCACAGTTGACAGAAAAATAAATTTTTAAACGGCGCTCCTTTTAATCGGGAACGCATTAATACACATATTATGGCTGATGATATAGTAACCGAGAAAACCCGGAATCAGATTACAGAGGGTAAAGAAACGACTCTTGACGAAAGAATAGGTAATGATGGTTCGCATGCCGCTACTAATGACCTGACTACCGAACAACTTTTTGAAATTATAAGAAAGCAAGGAGAGCAGATAGCGACTATCACGGCCACTTTTGGCAGAGGTACTGAGCTGAAAGTAGTGGCGACAGAAAAGGCGCCTGAGATACCTAAAGACGGTGTAAAGCATAAGAAAAAGACTTATGACTTTACCATGCCGGTTTTTATGCTGCCGGTAGTTGTTGAAGGTTATGACACAACCAGGTTTACTGCTGAAGAAGCGGCTACTGACCCTAAAGTAATTGAGGCTATCATGTCTATAAACGGGCAGGGTATACTGAAAGAAAGGGTGTAAGAGATGCCTCACCCCAGGCCCTCTCCTCGCGGAGATGGAGGAAGAACCTCACTCTGGCCCTCTCATTGTGGAGAGGGGATTATGAAATAAATTATCCAATCCTGAAAAAACAATATTATGGATTATAAAAATTTGAAGAATCCTCGGAACGTAAAGAGCGGTGTGGCTGAGTATCTGTTGCTTGCGCCATTTGCATGGTTTACGGTTGGCGGTGTGAAGGCTCCGGTTGCGCCTTTTGCAAATCCGGGAGACTCTATGATCATTAAAACGCCGCATGAATTTTTGCCGGGCAAAGGGTTTATTTATGTATCCACGGCGCCACAGAAAAATAGTAGTGGTTATAAATCTGTGGGTGATCCCGGTTTTGTTGGTTTTAACTCCGAAGTGAAAGCGTTTATAGCAGGCAGTTACCCGGAGGCCCACGAATTTGCAAAAAATATTTTAAATGTGCCGCTTATTGTATTGCAAAAAGACTCTAACTGTGCCGCAAATTTGTTCTACCAATTCGGTAACGACTGTACGTTTGCCTACCTGAAAGTAGATTTTAATACAAGCACAACCAATAACGGTGTCAAAGGCTTTGACGGTACAATCACGTATGATGATGGTCCGCAGTTTTACGAGGTTCCAGATGGCCCGGCGATGCTGGCTGATTAACCTCACCCTGCCCTCTCCTCTTGGAGAGGGTGAAGAACTAATAATTTTTAATTTCGATACCTCATATCATTAAAAATCCTCTGCTTATTGCAGGGGATTTTTATATTTATACCTGCTTACCTTCGTGCAGCGAGACCTGTTTTATTTAAGTAAGAAAAGCAACTACCTTATGGTGGCTGGTCCCGGGCATTTTCATGCCCGCTTTTCTTATTAAGATCAGGTCTCGCACACAACCAGCCATCTATTTTTATGCAGTACGAAGAGGATGATGATATCAACGACGAAGATCAACCGGAGCGTGAAATAAACGCAGAGATGGAGGGATTGCTCAACAAGCTCAAGAATTACCTGTTCTATTATTACACTCCTGTATTTGATCCCAAAGATGCAGAGGTGCACATGAGCACACAGGAAGTGTACGACCAGCTTTATAAGATATTACCAAATGGCGAGTTGTTCTCACCCTCGGATGTTGCTGGCTGGCTTCACTCAGGAGGCTTTACTTTTTTTGATTATGGAAATATGAAGTTTGAATGGATGATGAAAAAGGTGTGACCTCACCCTGCCCTCTGCTTATGGAGAGGGTAACTTCACAAACTTTAGATTTTGGAGAAATATTATCTAAAATTGCTTAGTTTCACCTTATAAAAAGAGGAGCGGCTACCTCTATAAAAATTTGCCTTACAATTATGGCTCGTGAATTTCCCACCTATGTTTATTATGAAGAGCAGGAAGCTAAAAGCACTGGCGAATTTATAATAAGAACTGTCAAGCCTAAATTTATTGCAAGAATTAATAGATTAGATATATATCCAGGCGATTTTCAACTTGAAATTCTTCAATGGTGGGATGCTATCGAAGATGAAAAAATACTTAATTTTTATAATGATGCCACGATATGGTTTTTGAATTATAGGATCCGCTTTAATAAAAGACAGTCAGACAACAACAATCTCATTTAATTTTTAAAATTTACACCCTCAGTTTGTCCTTTCCCAAGCGCACGCCTCATGGTAACCTTGTATCATGTTGCAACTTCTCCGGGCGTGGTTAAATGGCAGTAAAGATTACTTTACCGGTGTTGCTCTCTATGAGAAATTGGGGAGCAATGATGCGTTGAAGAAGCTTTTTGTAAAAGGCCCTACCGATTTTAACCGAAAACGCCTGCATGAGGAGCTGCTGAGTATTTGTAACGATTTAAAAACCCAAGAAAATGATCGCAATATCCCTGCTGCTGCTGGCAGCCCTGGCATTGATACTGCTGGCAGGTGGCCTGACGGTAGACTTCGAACAGACGGAGGACGGAAAACAGAAGACGCACATCCATTACCAACTGCCCCAAACCAACCGAAGCAACCGGTAAACGTAGAACTATACAACGCCACGAGGCTGCAGGCAAACAAACTGTACAAAGAAACAATGAACAACAGGGCTGTATTGTTTTCGATGGCTGATTCCAATGACCATACAGATCCAAACACTGAAGCAAAAATAAATGAACGGGTAAAGCTTGCGCTTTCGGTTGTGACAAGTTTTCAGCAAGCTTCGGCAATGTATGATAAGTCGGAATATGTATCAGCGCACGGCCGCCTGCCTGACCAGGACGAAAACGGTGATGAAAACGAGTACGACCACTTGCCTGACCAGCTTGTGAAACAAACCCTTGATAACCTTCGAAAGAACGTGAATAAGATGAAAAAGCGTGAGCAGACTCCTGAGCGGGTAGCGCTGCAGCAAAAACATGAAGCTAACATAGAAAAGTTATCAAAGAAATGGCATTCGTTAAAACATTAGGCAAAGAATATATTACGGATCCGGTTAGGGATAACACTCGATTTACCTACACTTCGGATGATATCAGCGATTTTGTTGTTTGCAAAAGTCCGGAGAAACTGAAAACAGTGCTGGAGTCATTAAAGCCTGGCAAAATGGTTGAATTCGTTACAAACGGTCACTGGAGCCTGATTGATATGGTGATTGAATTACTAAAGAAATACAAACCGGCAAACATATACATCGCAACGTATGCTATCCGGGAATTTCCGATCAGACAATTGATACTGGCACAGGAAAGAGGCGAGTTGCAGGAGATTAATATATTGCTGGAATCGAGAGCTAAAATCAGAACGCCTGACGTGTATCATTTCGCCAGTATGAATGCTAATAAAATTTTTCTTACACCACTTCATGCAAAGGCTACTGTAATAGAAAGCCCTGCAGGCTGCATAACCATAACGGGAAGCCAGAATTATACAGCAAATCCCCGCCTTGAAAATGGCATGGTAAGCCTTTGCGAAAAACGTGCGCAGTTCAATATTAACTGGATTAAAAATGTAATGGAGAATGCTGAAATATTTGACTGATATTACTAAAGAAGATTATGAACAGATTGAAGCGCTGGCTGCATTGTTTTTTACGCCGCGCGAAATTGCTGTAATGCTTGAAATGCGAGTGCAGGACATGAACGACGAAATGATGGATGAAGAAAGTGCCATTTATCGTGCATTTAATTGCGGACGCCTGCAAAGTGAAGCAGATTTGAGAAAGTCAATTGTAAAGCTTGCCAAAAGCGGCAGCAGCCCCGCGCAAACGATGTCACTGGACCTGTTGAATAAATCAAAAGCCCGGATGCTCGACCGGTAATTATTATCCTGATGAAAACATATAAACTATTTGATTTTTTTTCACGAAAAATAACTGCTTTTACAGCCAGTCCGGTAGGTTTTTTAGTCGCTGTGATCACCGTTGTTTTCTGGATGAAGAGCACTGATGTTACATCTTACTTAATGCTTTTTGTGATTCAGCAAAGCTCTAATTTATCCACCAAGGCGATACAAATTAAATTAGACGAGCTTATCAAAGCCAATGAAAAAGCGGATAATAATCTGCAGCAGATAGAAGACTTGACCGAACAGGAAATAAAAGAGAAAAAGCAGTCATGAAAGAAGATGTGTCAATAGCCTTGCAAAAGAAAGCTGACCAGGTGATGGCTGCGGCGGAAGCGCTAATTCAAAATACCAACGACTGGCAGGTTATTAAGCAGTTTATGTGCAATCGGCTGAAAGGGCTGCAGCTTACCCCTGAACAGGAGAAAAAACTGGAACGGTACCAGTTTATTTACAACCAACTCGTTTCGGGAAAATATACGGATGCTGAGGTAATCAGCCAGTTGACGAATAAAAAATTGTATGGCCTGAGCATCAGTCAGGCTTATGAAGATATGAATGCTGCGAAGGAGCTATTTCCTTCGGTTATAAACATTAATAAGCGTTTTGAATTGCATTTGGCTCTGGAGCTAAATAAACTCAGGCAAATGAAGGCCGAGGCGATGGGAGATATGAAAGCGCTTGCTGCGTTTGAAAAAAACAGGACGTTGTTTCTGAAAGAATTGCCGGAACAAGAGGAAAATCCTGCTGATATGTTTGAAGGACACACAATCGAAGCTGTGTTCGATCCTGCGCTATTGGGAGCGCCGGCAGTGGATATGAAAGAGGTGCTTAAGGCTGTAAATGAAAAACGAGGTAAAAAGATTAAGATTGATATGTTTGAGGAGTTGAGTTATGAGGAAGAAGGATAGTATAAAAGGTTAAGTATTTTTTATCTCCTGTAATTCTACAGAACTTTTTTAAACTATTGTTTTTGGTAAAGTTACTAAAACAATTCCCCGTCTTATTAAATATCACTCTATTACTCAATTTAGTTTTTTGGTAAAATTACCAAAACTAAAAAAGTACTGTAATTATACATAACTTTCTAAGTTAACCGTAAACAACCAATAAAGTTTTCTGTGTCCTTAGAACCATTGTTCATAACTGATTTTTGAAGCCTAATATTAAATAAGTTAGAAAAATATTAGATTTGCTTATTATGAAAATATTTGGTTCTTATAATACAAAGTCAAAGAGTTCGAGCCTTCGGCATCAGGTAGCTAAGCTTTTTTTAGATAGATCAAATGGTTGTCTTTGTGTCAATAAACGCCTGCTCGAACTTTTAGAAATAGGAGGAAAAGAAACTGCTTTTATATATTTTATAGAAGATGATAAAGGTAAGTTTGGTATTTGCAAAACATTGGATGAGGAAAAGGGCATTCCGTTGTATTGGTATAAAACGGACACAAGAGCAAGAATGTTCAATTCAACGATTGTGGAATACATTATGAATAAATTTAAGCTTACGAATATTCATACAAGTTATCATATAGTATTTTATCAGTTACCTGTAACGATTGAGAAATTGGTAGTTTATCAAATAAGAGAAATAACCCCTTATCAAAGGCACATGGTTAAAAGGTGATGTTTATTTAGTCCTTTTATTACCCATTAGATTAAATCATTTTTGAAAGCCTTGCCACAAACCGTAAGGCTTTTTTATGTCTGTTCAGCAACTTCATTTCAACAAACCTCAGTTGCGTTCAATGGTTATCGGAGCTTCCTCCGAAGTACTGGTAGCCGGCCGTGGTACTGGTAAAAGTGAAGGTGTGCTGGCTCCTAAAAGTGCTAAGTGTTATTTTGGTACAATGCCCAGAGCTACCGGTGTTATTGTGGCTGCTACTTATAACCAGGCACTGGTTAGAACATTGCCTGCCGTTACTGCGGGTTGGGACAGGCTGGGTTATAAGCGTGATCATCATTACATCATTGGTAAAAAACCTACTGAGAAATGGAAGAAGCAATGGAAATGGGAAGGTCCGTACAGAGCGCCGTTTGATTATAAATATTTCATCAGCTGGTGGAACGGCGGCGGGGCTCACATAGTAAGCCAGGACAGATCCGGAAGCAGCAACGGTATTACCATAGACTGGATCATTGGCGATGAGGCAAAGTTGCTTAATGAAGAGAAGCTTAAAACTGAATTATTTCCTGCAAACCGTGGTATCATTCCGGCTTTCTCCAATAATCCTTATCATCATGGAATTACATTCACTACAGATATGCCTGTCGGTACTGCCGGAAGGTGGATACTTGACCGGGTAAATGCCATGGATCGGGGAAAGGTTAACGATATATGGAAGCTTCAGGTAGTGAGGTTTCAGCTTACCCACCTTTGTAATAAGGAAACGAGGAAAACTTTTCAGGAAGAACTTAAGAAACAAATCACGGTAATAGATGATGAAATCAATGACCTGAGAAAAGGATTGCTGTATTATCATGAGGCGTCCACCCTTGATAACATACATGCGCTGGGGCTGGATTATATAAAACAGCAACTGCGTGATACGTCGGCTTTTCAGTTTGACACACAGATATTAAACCTGCGTCCTTTGAAAATGGAGGATGGATTTTACCCGGACTTTGATGAAGAGGTGCACGGGTACTTTGCTGCTGATAATTCGTACCTGGATAAACTGGAATATGATTTCAATAGGATTGACGGTATTGATTGCAGGCGTGACAGTGATGTTGATACGAATGCTCCACTACATATTGGGTTGGATTATAACAGGCGTATACATCCAATATCTGTGGGCCAGGTACTTCCAGGAGAGATCCGCGCACTGAAGGGGCTGCATTCACTATATCCTGCAAAGCTCAAAGAAGCGGTAGACATGTTTGTTAAGTACTATAAACCACATAAGCGCAAGTTCGTTTACTACTGGTATGATCAGACTGCAGTAGGTGATCAGCATGAGACACGTCAGTGTGACGATGTAATGAATATACTAAGAAAGAACGGATGGATAGTGAAAGGCATGTACATAGGTCTGCAGCCCGGACACGAAGAGCGCTACCGTATGTGGGGAGATCTGCTTACCAATAGCGGTAAGTATAAGAAGACATTCACCATTAACAGGGAGAACTGCGATAAGCTGGTATTGTCAATAAACCAGGCCAAAGCAGAACAACGTAAGAACGGTTTTGGCAAGGATAAGAAGTCTGAGCATGATGAAAACTTTCCGGCTGAAGAGTCAACTCACTATACCGATGCATTGGATACATGGGTATTTGGAGTTCTCGAGTCTAAGCTGCCTTATGGTGTTGAAAGCAAAGGTGGTGGAGGAATGGTGATAGGTTAGGGTGTTCCGCAGAGGCGTCGGGGCTTTACGTTCATAGTCCTCGCTATTGCTGTGGGCTATCCACTTCAATCCCTAACACGAGGCGAAGAAAACTGCATGAACAGTATTCTTCGCCTTTGTATGTTTAGCACAACCCTCGCCTCATAGGGAGCTCTCGCATCAATGCAAAACATAGGGAGAGTGGCAGCTACGCTACTATAGGGGCGTTCCTGCTACTGCTACTTCTATTCATATATGCCCTCCTTCTGCTATGAGGCGTCCGCCTTACGCCCATAGTGCGGGCGTAATATATTTTGACTTTTTTACACTTTTTTTAAAAAGTGATTTTGCAATGTGTTGATAATGAAAGAAATAGTAAAAAATAAACCGGAAAAAGTGCTTTTTTTTCTTGTCTATGTCAATACTTTGTCGTACCTTAAAGGTATAATTAACAAAAAGAGGAGCGGCAACCTCTATAAACTCTCGCCTCACATCTTATGGTTACAAATTCAAATGTTGCCAGCAACTTGGCAAAAGATCCGTTAGCTCAAAACGGAAAAGACACAAAGCAAACAGAACAGAAGCCAGGAGAAAACCAGCCAGAAGGGCAAAACTCCGAAACAGAATCTAAAATTCCTACAATCATTCCGGCAAAAAATGCTCCTAAAGTTAAACCTGAACTTCGGCCATTGGAGGAAAGGATTTACAAAGTACAGCAGTTAACGGATTTGGTTTACCGTAGGGAAAAGCTGCAGGAAAGTCTCGCTAAATTAAAGTCTTACAAATTGTCATCTGATGGCAGAGCTGACAGTATCCGCATTCAGGACGGGCACGGGCACGAGTGGAACACAAGTAATAGCGATGCTATTAAAGATGTAATTGCAACTCTCAAAGAGACCCTGCAAAAAAAATTAAACGAAGTAGAGAACCTCATTATCTTTTAGACCCTCATTTCTTCCGGCCTTTTACGGCCGGAGGTTTTTTAATTCCCAAAAAGCCCGGCAAATGACACAAAAGCAAAAGTGCATACAGCACTGTAAAGACTATTTGACTCAACGCAACCTCTTAGCCTATTTCTGCAGCAGAGAATTTGATCGCATTTATAAAAGGGGAGGCAGCATTGCAAACCCTTATTCTTTCGGTTTAAGCACCGGCGATGCAATGATTCGTAACGCTAAACCCATTTATAAATGAAATTTTAAAATATACAGCAGAGACAAAAAATCATGCAGAATGAATTTACTAAAGGCGGCAAAGTAATAATTTGCCGCTTTTATGCTGACATTGCCGCAGACACAGAAGGAACGGTGATTAAAAGCTGGATTGTAAAAAATACCAAATGGGTAAAAGTATTTTTTGGCTTTAACCTGTCAGGGCAAAAATTAATTAAAAATTTTCCTGTTGATTGTCTAAAGAAGGCCACCTGAAAAGGCGGCTTTTTTTAAAAAATTTCCGCTGCGCGGGCTGTTTCCTTTTCGCACAAACTTTTTTCTTGATAAGAGAAAAAAGTTTTTTAACTAAGCTATTTGTAAAAGTCGTTTTTTTTATTCCCAAATTTCTGTAAAAATATTCCGCATCTTCTAACAAAAATATTCCTAATAGCAACTTCCCTTTTTGTCCTTTTCCCCAAATCCATCTCTCTCTAATATTGCCTCATGGCACTTGACCTTAGAGAAGTTGTTTCCCTCCTCCACAGCGGCGACTGGTGCAGTCTCAGCTACATTACAGCCAATGTAAAAAAGGGAACCGGCGGCAAAGTCATAGACCTGCAAAAATGCAGAATAGCAAGGAGGCAACCGGCACCAGCCGATCATAAGTCCTCCAATGTGCCAAAACTCCCTCTCCTGGAGGAGAGGGCTGTGGTGAGGTCACGTGATCCAAATCACAATCTCCACTTCACCCGCAATGTGGAGCTGCCCAATAAAATGATCAGAGCCATACATCCCATTCTTATCATCAGCATAAACAATCAATCCGTACTATGAGCATTGAAATGGCCGGTCCTGTGGCCTACTTAGGCGAGAGCCAGAGCGCCGTGTATTTTGGGCGTTCAGGCGCAGATGCAGGCACATTTCAGTCAAAAGGAACAGCGAGCATTGTAAAACAGTTCCAAAATATTATTGGTGTTGCATTATGGGGCGAAGACAACCGTTTTCCGCAAAATATAGAGCAGCAAATGGCCTATTGCGGCGTTGGCAAGGCCGGCCTCGACTGGAAGGCAAGAGCCCTATACGCCAGCGGCATTATTCCCGGTAAGATAAAAGGCTACAAAGACGGCGGCTCAACGGAGATTTTCGAGCCGCTGGATCCTGATAAATACAAGCCGGTATACAATTTCATCAACAACCGGCGCATGTTCAGGTTCTGGCTCGAATACCTGCAGGACTGGACGTGGTTTTTCAACTGTTTCCCGGAAGTGATCCTGAGCAAAGATGGCAAAAGCATTACTGGACTGGTACACCAGGAAAGCTGTGACAGCCGGTACAAGCAAATGGATGACAACGGAAAAATATCTAACATATTCCTTTCTAAAATATGGGGTGCTGCAAGGAACCAGTACGCCATGTTCGACCCCAAAAAAGCTATGATTGGCCTGATGGAAAATGCCAGGTTTGTAAACGAGGTAGACAACAAGTTTGTAAAGTCGCTCGATTGCATTGATATGTACGACCCGGTTAACAGCCTTAAGCAAATAGCAAAAGACTTATATGCGGCAAAGAGTGTGAATTTTAAATCCGCCATTCTCCCTGTCAATTACCCTTCTGTCAACAAAACCTATTACCAGGTGCCTTACTGGGATGGAGCACGCCTCGCAGGATGGGTAGAGATAGCAAGTAAAATTCCCTCCCTCATTAAAACGTTATATAATAAGGCTTTCCGGATAAAGTATCATATAGAAGTGCCTGAAAGTTATTTTGAACGTCTGTACAGCTTCGAAAAGTGGCAAAGCATGAACGAATCCGAACAGTCCGGAGCGCGCAAAAAATTGCTGAAAGAAATGGATGCCTTTCTTACAGCCGAAGAAAACGCTTACAAATCATTCGTAAGCTTTTTTGATGTAGATCCCATCACTAAAAAAGAATATGGCCAGGTTAAAATAACGGAGATCGAAGATAAAACCAATCTCGACAAAGAGCTGATAACCGGATCCATGGCCGACATACAAATATTAATCGCCATGCAGGCGCATCCCACGCTGTTCGGTGCAGGTACCATCGGTACAGGTTCGCAAAGAAGCGGCGGCAGCGATATACGCGAGGCAAAGCTTGTGTACGACGCAAACCTGCACCTTGAGAGAAACGTAGCCCTTGAGCCTCTGTACCTGGTGCGTGATTACAACCGCGAAGTGGGCGGAATATCAGAATGGGAGGAAGACATCATTTTTAGGGTAAAAGATACTGTGCTCACTACCCTCGACACCGGTGCCGGAACAAAAAAAATAGTAAGCTAACAATAAAAAAGATACCTGTATTCCCCCTCTCCACGAGGAGAGGGCCAGGGTGAGGTCATGTTATTCAAAACAACAAAAGAAATAGCCGAATTCGCGAGTATAGATTCTAATACAAACTTCTACAGCCTTAAATCTACCTTGCAAAAGGTTGAAACAGTACATATAATACCGGTACTTGGCAAAGAACTATACGATTCCCTTAATACCGCGTATACTGCAGCAGTTACAGAAAATGAGCTCACTGAAGCTCAAAAAAACCTCCTTGCCCAATGCCGCGGCGTGGCAGGTCCGTACCTGTGTTATTATTTTGCCCCTAAGTCAGACGTGAAGCTCGGCGACAGCGGCATGCAGCGCCAGGAAACCGGTAGTAATAAAACAGCCTATCAGGAGCAGCGTATAGAATACCGCGAAGCTAACTTGCGTGAAGGCGAAAGTGCCGTTGAAACATTGCTTGAATTCCTCGAAGAAAACAAATCAACGTACACCCAATGGGCAGATAGCCGGGCTTTTGCTCAATATCGCAGTCTTTTTATCAGGTCCGGAAAGGAATTTGACGAATTCTTCTCTTCTCATACGCCATACCGCAACTTCTGGGCTATCCGCCCAAAAATGGTGGATGTGGAAGAAAATCTAATCCGCCCGGCCATTACCACCCTGCTTTTCGATGTTCTCAAGCAAAAATGCACCAGCAGCACGGAAACATTAACCGAAAAAGAAGAAAAACTCCTTTTTAAGCTAAAAAAAGCCATTGCATACCTGAGTATTTCCTTCGCAGCGCCTTTTCTTAATGTAAGAATTGATGTAAACGGCATCTCTGTATTAGGTCCTATAAGAGCTTCGCGGGATGAAGATGCTAAACGCACATCAGCATCCGATCTGCAGGTAAGCAATTTTGCAAAAGCAAGCGCCGAAAACGGCAATACCTGGTTGTCAAACGCAGTAAAATACATCACAGAAAACCCTCTTGATTTTCCGATCTGGATAGTTGTACCCGTAGCAACTATCAGAGAAGAAATATCGGTAAACAAAGAATTAGGCGGATCCTTCGGCATGTTCTGATGTCTTTGCCTCGTTTTGCCCCTCTCCATCAGGAGAGGGGTTGGGGTGAGGTCTTTTGTCCTTTTTGAAAATCCTGTATCCGCCCACATTTGCTTTCAGCATATCAAAAAATGAAAAACCGGTTAATTAAACTTTTATCAACATCGCTTCTGCTCACAATGTCTTTTGCGGCCATATCGCAAACTAAAGTTACCGATTTGCCAACGCTTACCGGAGACCCTTCCGGCGGATGGATGCTTATAAATAAAGACGGATTAAGCCGAAAGATTGATGCTGCCAATCTCGGTGTAAAGAAGCTTGACAGTATTTTTCTGCGAAACGACACCCTGTTTTCAGTAAAAAACGGTTCGATAGTTTCTTTTAATGCATTGCCAAGTTTTGATCCTGCACTGCTCACCGGCCAGGTTAACCACCTTATTGCCAACGAAGATACAGCAGTTAAAAGTTGGGTAACCAACCAAAACTACCTGAAGACGTATACAGAAATTGATTCCCTTTCAGTTCATATTGCTGACAGCCTCAATATGCTGCTTCCTTATCTGCGTAAAATTGATACGACGAACAAATGGGCTGCAAAAGTACACCAACATGCAGCTTCTGACGTAACATCCGGAGTTTTTAATCCGGCGAGGCTTGGTGATATACCTGCCGGCCTTACTGTTGATGCAACTTCCTATTTATCCGGTACAGGGTGGACTAAATTCGCAAACCTCGTACTTGCATCTATCAGCAATAATAATAATCCTGTAGACATTTACGGTATTGGCAATCCTACAAAAAATGCTGCGTGGGATTATGTGCGGTTCACAACCGGACAAACATTAGACAATAACATAGGCGTATTGCTGACAAGCGACGGTGGTGGTGGTGCGCCGCGTGGATTCGGTATAGTGGCTGGCGGCCCTGGGGCACGGCTTTTTCTTGGCAGCAGTAGTTTACCACGTTGGTGGATTTCCTCTAATTATGATCCGCAAGGGCTTGGTCATTGGCTGCCATACCTCGATAATACTTATGACATAGGAGCTTTGACAAACAGGGTAAGGACTATATATACGCAATCACTTAATGTAAATGGAGCAAACATTCTTTTCCCAACTACTCCCGGCAGACTTGTTACAAGTGTAGGAGGTATAGTTCCAGATTCAACAGGCAATGTTCCCTTCGTTTCAAGCGGAGGAGGATCAACAGGAAATACAAAAGTTTACGGTACTGCGAACAGAATTACTATAACTAGTGATACTGCGGCGGGTTATACGGCAAATATTGCTTCTAATTATGACGGGCAAATAAGTATAAAAACCGTTGGTACGATTACGCAAGGCATATGGAACGGAACACCTTTAGCCGATGCTTCTATAGTCTCCGCACAGACATGGAATACGCATATAGCTAATATGGCTAATCCGCATGGCGTAACTATAACTCAATTAGGTTATGGCAACATCAATAATACAAGTGATGCCGACAAACCCATTTCAACCCTCACGGCAAAAGCACTTGCTGCAAAACTTAATATACCCACTCCGATAACTCCCTCTACCGGTACAAAAATAACTTATGATGCAAACGGTCTTGTAAAGAGTAGCACAACACTTGCTGTTTCTGACATACCAACCGTCAACCAAAATACCACTGGTACAGCAAGCAATATAACAGGCGTGCTTAACGCCAGTTCTCACCCAGCGCTGCAAGGTGATGTAACCACCACTGCGGGTTCTTTAGCAACCACTATTTCAGCAAATGTAGTTACGACTGCAAAGATTATGGATGGTTCAGTAACTACAGCAAAGATCACTGATGGTTCAGTAACTGCAACTAAAATAGCTCCCTCTGTTCTTGCTGGAAAGCAAAATATATTAGATTTGTTCGGAGGTATTCCTTGGGGATTGGGAAATGGAGTTTTTCGCCTTGCTCAACAGAATGTTGAATACATGCAGGGAATGGCTCAGTACTCAACAGGATTGATAAAAAATAATAATGGAGGTTCACCGTCCATTGCGACACTTGGTACAGATTATTCAAATCAAACAACAACTGGCCAGCAAGTATTAGATACCATAAAAAAATACGGGCTATCAGATACGTTGGGATTAGATGTATCTGCACCAGGCAAACATACTGTTTTCAGAAAAGACAGCCTTACAATTGGGTCACGCGGATTGGTAGACGGAGATAATTATTCATGGACATACCCAACCCCAAACACAATTGGGCTTAATATTACAGCTTCGGGCAGTTCAGGTATTAGGGATACTGTTCCAACAATAGGAAGTAATAACGGAGTAACCTCAGATGCAGTAGCTACGGCCTTAGCAGATAAAGCCTCTCTCGGTTCGGATGTTGTTTTTACAAAAAGTATTACTATTGGCAATGTTAGTCCAAATGCATCCTATAAATTTTATACCAATAGTGGCAATACAAATATAGCTCTATTTGAAAGTTCAAACTCCGCTGGAGGAAATGTAAAGTTATACAGAACAACCTTACCAACATCGGCTAATCAAAGAATACAGGAAATTCTATTTGGAACATCCGGGCAATCTTCGAGTGGGATAATCGGCATGTATGCTGACTCCCCTCATATTGCAAGCACTTCACTACCAACAGATTTTGCAATTAAGCTTACACCGAAAAATTCAACTGTACCGACCGAACGGTTTCGTATTAACTCTGATGGAAGCACTAATATCAATGGAAGCTTATCGTTAGGCTTAACTCCTGACATCTCCGATAGCTCTAATGCTGTTCAGACGACGGCCGGGACAAAACAGTTATTAGCTGCATATAATACTGGCGGGGTGACAGGAAGCGGCTACGCATATTTGGCAAAGAATAACTTTTTTACAGGCAAAATGGGAATTGGGGCATCTCCCGACACCGTTAACAATTACATGTTGAATGTAGTGAATGCTTCAAATACCAATACTATAAAATTGCAATCCAATCATACTAATGGAGCTTATATGAAACTTGAGTCGCCTATCCCTTCGGCAAGCGACAAAAGACTCGGTGAAATTGGTTTTAGCGGGCGCGATGCAGTAACCTCTGCTTCAATTTTGGCATCGTCAGACGGCGCCTGGAACAGCGGAGTTTCGCAGCCCAGCAGGCTAAGCCTTTGGACTACGCCATCAGGTTCTATAACTCGCGTCAACAGGCTTACAATTAATAATGCAGGGGATGCTCTTTTTACGGGTAATATTTCTGCAAATAATTATGGAGGAGTGCTTAATAATCCATCTGCATTAGCAAGCCCTGGTTTTTATTCGAAGGGCGATGGAGTTGCTTTTGCAAATACAGGCGTTGGTTATGCGGCTGTATTAAAATTATATTATCCCGGTAATTTGCAACCTACAATTATTGCGGACGCAGTATCATCTGGTAATATTTTTTGGCAACCAAATTCAGGAAAGCCAGTTGAAAAAATATGGACTGATTTTTCACTCCGAAGCAATACGGACAATGATATTAGGTATGCGTATAAAAGCGATATACCAAATGGCTCAGCAGGCATACCAACGGCAACTTTGGGCTTATCGTCGGTGGTAGGTGGAGGAGCTACTGTAGCATTAACAACAGGCAGCAATGATCTGCAAGGTATTATAACTATTAATACAGGGTCTAATCCTGCTCCGAGTGTCGGTGGTTTATTGGTAACACTTACTACATCCGCAAATTTAGGTAATGCAGTTGTGATACTTTATCCTGCAAGTTCACAAGCTGCCGACCAAAAAACTTCCGGCACTTACTCGAATGGTGCTGTAAAAATTTTAGCTTATCCAACTCCTCTGGGTGGAGCCTCTTTGATATATAATTATATAGTCCAAAAATTATAAAATGAAACATTTATTATTGCTTATACTTTTGTTTTGCTCCTTGCTTTGCAGGGCGAATAAGTATTATTTTTCTTTATCTGGTTCGGACAATAATAGTTCTACTCAGGCACAAAGCCAAAATACACCTTGGAAGTCAATTAGCCGTCTTAATGATATTGCAAATAACAGTTATTCAGGAGTTGCTGCATTAACTGTTGCCGATACGCTTTTTTTGAAAATGGGCGATGTCTTTTATGGCTCATTTAATTTCACAAAATCAAACATAAATATTTCAGTGTACGGCACTGGCAACAGGCCTGTAGTTACTTCATTGCAACAGTTACCCGGACTAACATTATCTGGTACTAATAGGTACAAGAGTTCTGTAATAAATTCGGAAAGTGACCCAAAGTATATGTTAGTTGATGGAGTACTCGCGGAAATGGGTCGCTTTCCTAACGCAAACCTCGGTGCTAATGGATGGCTTTTCTCAAGTGGGGTAACTTCTTCAACCGAAACAATTGGGACAGTGAAATACAGTTATGCAAATCTTCCATATTCAAACTGGACAGGTCTATCAAAACCCTGGAATATAACAGACTGGACAGGAAGTGAAATAGTAGTAAGGTTCAATAGGTTTATCTGCAACACTTACACATTGGATAACGCAGACAATTCTGGAAAGCAAACATTTTCGGGAACAAATAATGCCAATACAAATTTCAGAGTACCTAAGGGGTCTTCGCTTGAAACAACAGAGGGATTTTTTCTAAGAAATAATTTGGCAACGCTCGACTCGCATACGGAATGGTATTATAGTTCTGATAGTAACTTAGCATACATATACTTAACCTTTAGTCCTTCCGGTCACAAAATCGAAATGCCTACCATAGATAATGCTGTAACCACAACAAATGCCAGCAATGTATACATATCAGATATAGAATTTAATGGCTATAACAATCAGGGTGTATATGCTACTACTGGTAACACGCTGATACTTAATCGTTGCCGGATAAATAACGTTAGAACAGGTATAACAAACAGCGGTACAAACAATCTTAGATTTTTGAACAGCACAATGAATAATGTTCTTCGGTATGGACTATATAAGAATAACGTAGGCGGCAGCAATGTGTATCTTGAACATGATACTATAACTAATATTATGCCTTTTTTAGGCAGTAATGTCGGCTATGGCGGAGATGCCGTGTATCTTAAAGGTAACGGAGACACTGTATTACATTGTCTTATCAGAAATACCGGTTACAATGGTATAACGTTCGAGTATAGATGTACTAATATACTTATTGCGTATAATGTTATTGACAGTTTCGGGCAAAAACTTGACGACGGTGGAGCGATATATACCGTTAATCCATTTCCTGCTCCCACGTTCACATCTTTTAACAGGATAGTGAAGCAAAATATTATTCTCAATTCGGCCAACAGTGGATATCCTTTCGTTGGTACTACCGGTATTCCTAATAGCGACATATATCGAGCCCCTCTGTACGGAGACGAATTGACAGCTAATGTTGTTTGGGATGGGAATATTGTTGTTGGTTCGTATACGAAAGGGATTTATTTTAATGATGGTCTTAATAACGAGATCAAAAACAATATTTTCTATAATTATAAAACTTATGGATACGAACACTATAATAAACATGATAGCATTCCTGATCCATCACGGCCGGGGAAAAACAAATTGCTGGTATTATCAGGTAATAATATACATAATAATACTTTCTACTCAGATGGAACTGGAAGCAGAGCTATCCACATTAATAACAGGCAGAGTGTAAATATTGCTAATTACGGAAAAATAGATACTAATTATTTTGCTTTTCCACTCAATAAAAATCAGTTGTTCAGGACGGACAATGCCAGCGGAAGCAGCACATATCTATTGCCGGAGTGGCAGACTAACTACGGACTGGATAAGAACAGTAAGTTGTCACCCTTATATTTTTCAACAACGTCGCCTCCAACCATACCTTCTATACTTGTCTATAATGACCATGAGAATGACTCGGTTGTTTCTTTGCAAGGCAAAACTTGGATAAACCCAAAAGGGGTAAAGTTCAATAACAACTCCTTAACCTTAAAGCCTTTTACAGCAGAAGTTTTGATTTATACGGGTATATATACTTCCAGTACTACATCGCCGCCTTCGGTCAACCTCACAAGTCCGGCAGATGGAACTACGTTTAAGAAACCAGTTTCAATAACAATCTCCGCAAATGCAACAGATCAAGACGGAACGATAACAAAAGTAGAGTTTTACAATGGAAATACTCTTTTAGGAACTGACCTTACAAGTCCTTATAACTATACATGGAGTAATGTTGATACAGGCAGCTACACAATAACAGCAAAAGCTTACGATAATACTTCCCTTACAACATCTTCCACGGTTGATATTATGGTTACCGCGACAGCATTGCCCCTTATCAATATTACACTGCCTACAGGCAACCCTACATATTATTACCCGGAGAGCATTAATATAAACGTAAATGCACGCACATTAGACCCCGGAGATTCGGTATACAGGGTTGATTATTATAACGGTAGCACCAGGCTGCATAGCGAGACAAATTATCCTTTTTCGTGGACGTGGGAAAATGTTCAACCCGGGAATTACACGATTACAGCAATTGCCGTGAGCGGGGTAACTAATCTGTCATCACAGCCAGCTATGCAAAATATAACAGTATTACCAACACCAGTACAAACAACACAAAAATTTAGAAAGTTCAAATTTTCACGAATAAAATAAAATGATATGAAAAAATTATTTGTAATAGTAATGATGCTGGCAAGCCTGTCCGGGTTCGCCCAAATAACAGTTAAAAAAGCACCCTTTAATTTAAAGGGTTTGAGTTACATAACTCCGCAATCCGCAACAGTAAAAGGAGTGCAGGAAGTAACGTTGAATTTCAATGAAAAGAAATTGCCGGTATCCGATTTGCAGGCGATTGAGTTTTTAAAGAAGACTAACAATTCGGACTTTGTTGTCTTTCAAAAAAACGTATTGGCTACTGTAAAAATATTGCAGGATAGCGTGAAAAGTATGACTGCACAAATTGCGGTTTTGAAAAGTACAAAACCGGGTGGATTAGTCAGTCCGGTCTATGATGCGGCAATTAATCTGATGCAAAAATCAATTGCGTCAAAAGCAGACAGCAGCGCAATTGCAAGATTACCAGAACTAAGCTTTCCAGATTTCAATATTACCGGGGATGGCCTTCATTATACCATTTCAGCAGCACCCAAACGCGTTACGTTAGCTCAAAGACTGGCAATGAAAAATCAGGAACCGGGGCTATTAGTATGGCAGACTGACGGTAACAGGATTGGAGAATACCGTTTTAGTCCTGAAATAAACGATTGGGTTTTTAAACCTTAATTAATAAAGAATGCAGTTATTAAATGTACCTTTTGTAGCTTCTTATTCAGCAATTTGGATGATAATCATGCAGTTTGCCATTGTTGTACTGCTAATTATTATTATCGGTCATGTGGTAGAATGGAAAAAATATATCCCTTATCTTAATAAAGAGACACCTGAAAGCATAGAACAGAAGTTAGCCGGTTTTGATGAAAGCGTTTTCGCGGAAATTGTAGTAGACGAAAAAGGAATAGTTACAAATGTAAATAAGCAGGCAGAAGAACTATTTCAATATTCAGAGGCAGAATTTAAAGGTTCGGATTTGCATAAAATAATTCCTTCTGAATATCAAAAGATGCACTCCGAAGGACTTGCAAGAGAAGCTGGTAAAGACACGCCGGATAAAAAATACCTCTTGCCTGCAATAAAAAAAGACAGCACAAGATTTATGATTGAACTGTTTTTGAGGAAAAGAAAAATAGGTAATAAATGTTATTATTTAGGTGTGGCATTGGATGTTACTAAACAGGAGGAAGAAAAAAAGGTAAGAGAAGATGAAATAAAACTTTTGAAATTCAAGCTTTCTATTGTTGACAAAGGTGAAGAAATTTCAAATATGGCAAGTTGGATATGGAACATTAAAACCGGCGAGATAACGGCAAGTGACGGCTATAAGAAAATAACGCATTTGAGTTTTGGCAACTATTACCAGTTCGATAAAATAACGCCTAAAATATGGGATGGGGACAGGGAAACATTGAACTCAGCATTATATAATGCTACCATAGAAGGGCTGGATTATGACATTACATACAGGCAAATAAGAATTGACGATTTGCAGGTTGTTCATTTGAGAAGCATTGGGAAAGTAGAAAAAAACGAAGATGGAATACCTGTCTTTTTACACGGCTCTACAAAACTTGAAAGGGTTACAAGTATTAAAGATGCTGAAAATTATTAAATTATGTCAGAAGATAACAGTACCTACCATTGGATATTTGATGGCATTATTGGTTCGCTGTTTACCTTTTTAGGTATATGGCAAAATAAAAAGTCTAAGAGAGAAAGAGACCAAGTTGAGCGCGCAAGAGATTTGGAAATTTCAAACCAACGTATTGAGCAACAAAACTCGTGGATTGAAAATCTAAAGAAATCAAACAATGATTTGAGCGAAATCAGCAAAGCGCAGTTAATACAAATTAAAGAACTGCAGCAACAAAAGGAAGAAGCATTAATCGCTCTGCATCGAAAAGAAATTGAGGACCAAAAAAAGTTCAATATCGAACAATTTAATAAAATAAAAAAATGAAAAACATCTTAAACAAATTTTTAGGATCATCGCCACGAACCTCAATCATGGGCTTCTTAACAGCTATTGTAATTGTAGTAGCACCTATTATTCAAGACGGAAATTTCGACATCCGCAAGGACTGGAAAAACTTGTTAGCTGCAGTTGCTTCAGTTATTTGGGGCAGGATGCAAAAAGACAGCAACGGCATAACTGCTACCGAAGGTAAAGAACTGCATGAAACAGTTGAAGAAATTAAACCAATTATCAACCAAACAGAAAATGAAAAGACTAACTAATGCAGACCCGGTTAAGGTATTTGTGTTCTTATACCTTTTAGTCGTTACAATTATCTTTTTATTTTCATTCTTTTAAAAAAAAATTTATGCTGCAAGAGCCGCTAAAAGTAATTCATGCACTTATAATAATGGTAACCGTTATCATTATTATAACCTTTTTAAGAGGCTGCTTTGCGCCAAAGCCACAACCGCCCGCAACGGTGATTATTAAAATTGACAGCAGTTTTTATAGTCATACCAATGTTACACCTGTTCAGGCCCAGCCGATTTACATAGGCAGCGGTCAAACCCCTGCATCAGTGAGGGAAAAGGAAACGATTTATCGTATTGATACAGCAGCAACAAAAGAGTTTATGGCGGCACAATATGCTAAGCTCGTGGATGCTTTTTTAAAGAGCAATTATTTTCGGGATACATTAAAAATTGATAGTGTAGGTTATGTTGCAGTTAATGACACTACGCAAAAAAACATGCTGACGGGCAGGTCCTTTAGTTACAATTTAAAATACCCCATTATCACCAAAACAGTTACTGTTACCAATCCGCCCGAAAGGAAAAATCAACTCTATTTATATGGAGGAGTGGAAGGAAATAAAACAGATCCGCTAAAAGGTTTGGGAGTAAGAACCGGCGTCTTGTTTAAAAACAAAAACGACCGGATGATTTCAGGTGGCATTTCGTTTTGGCCCGGGCACCAAAATCAATTAGATTTTAATTATTATCAAAAAATAAGTTTCAAAAAAAAGTAATGTTTCATCTCTAATCACCCCTCTCCTCAAGGAGAGGGGCCAGGGGTGAGGTCAAAAACCAAAGACTATGATAAACCAAACTGTGTGGGAAACCGAATGGCTGTTGGAATACATTCAAAACAATAAGCTCGAGCTGCATAAAATGTTTATAGATGCAGGCTGCGGCGACGGAATGCACCAAAGCAATTCACACATCTTCATTAAGCAGGGATGGAATGCTATTCTTATAGATGCACTCCGGTCAAACGTAACCAGGTGCAGCATGCTTTACGAAAATTATAAAAATGTCACCTGCATCAAAGCGACTCTGTCAGACAAACGCGAAGATGTTTTTTTCAAAGAAGACACGCGTCACTGGTCTCTCTCAAAAATTGATCCCGCAGAAGGTGTGGCTACCAAATCAATGCGGCTGTCAGACATACTGAAGCTATACGGCGTTACCCAAATTGGTATCTGCAGCATTGATCTTGAAGGGCATGAGACAAATGTTCTCACCGACCTTTTGCACAATAGAATTTACCCGCAAATACTCATTGTTGAAGGGAATACGCTGGAGCTTATGCAGCAGCACAGAGAAATGTTATCTCCGTTTTACAAATGCATTGGCGGCATTTTCCCTAACCAGTTTTTTATGAAATTATGAAAACGAAAAATTTTTTCGATGCGGGTTCTTGGTCTGCCGACCTTGACGGGTGGCGAAAGCATGATTATGTTAATAAGCTTGTTTTGTTAAAAAAATGAGTAGTGGAGCCAACATAGCATCCATTAACCGGTCAAAGTTTTATGAACATGCCCGTAATAATATTTTTGCCGGTAAGCTCAAAGTTTCCCAGGTACGGGGCATGGAAGCAGACCTCGACGAATGGGAGAAGCACGACTACAAAGACGGGCGCTGGCTTGCTTATATGCTGGCTACCGAGTATCACGAGACCTGCGGCGCCATGCAGCCCGTTAGTGAGATTGGAAGAGGCAAAGGGCGCGACTACGGCAAAAAATTGAAAATGGGCGGCGGCCCCGGCAAGCGATTACCATACACGCAGCCCAACCAATATTATTTTGGCAGGGGAAAAGTGCAGGTTACCTGGTACGAAAATTACCAGCTCATGGGCAGGTTATTAGGTTTGGATCTGCTCAACAATCCAACTCTTGCATTAGAGATGGATGTATCGGTTAAAATTATGTTTGAAGGGATGCTGCAAGCCTCGTCATCATTCGGTGATTTTACCGGAAGATCTCTGGAGCATTATTTTAACAAGAATACCGAAGACTGGTTCAACGCCAGGCGAATTATTAATGGCCTGGATTGCGCAGCAAAAATCGCCAAAAATGCAAAAATATTCTACGCTGGGCTGCAAATAGCAGCATAGCAAAACCAATAAATAAATTGATAAGTATAAAATAAGGCAATTCTATTGCGCAAATCAGTAAAGAATGCAAAAAAATATTACATGCTGCCATAAGTATCGCAGCATGACAAACGCTGTGTTTCATAGCAGTTGATTTTGGTTTAGCCCGTTTGTCTACATCCGGGCTTTTTTTTATTTATCTTGCTAACATGAAAAAAAATATTCTTTCTGCAATTTTATTAGTATTAGTAGTTGTCAATTCGATATTTTTATTTATCAATATCCACAAATACGATTATGCAAAAGAAAATACAGTAACTATTAATGCCACTGAAGATATAGCTATGCCCGATTTATTACAAGCGCAAAACAGGGTATGACGGTATTCAGCTAATAGTTGAAAAAGGAAAATTAGAAGCCAATTTCTGCTATCCAAATAAATGTGAGTTTGATAATTTAAACTATAAAACAAATGAAAAACCTTAAAATCATCAGTGTTTTGTCCATGTTCCTGTCAAGTGCTTTATTTGTAAATGCACAACATAAACCATCGCAAAGACTTGTATTATCAGATAGTGGTGATCTTGTATCACAAGATACATCAAGGGTAAAATTTGAAATACTGGATAAAAACCGCTTAACCGGTTTTTCTATGAGTAACACTAAAATGCGCGCATTTGCAGTTAATGATAGCGGCGGGAGAAGAGTTGCAACTTTATATACAGACGGCTCGTTGGTAGTAAAAGATAGTCTTGCTGCAATAAAATCACTTATGGTTGCAGCTGAACATTATATTAATGATCATGTTTGGTATGACAGATTCCAAGCTGCTGCCAAAATATTAAACTATGTAAACGTAGATGGCTCTGTACATCATAAGAAAAATTTTGATGCAGCTGTTAAAGAGTACAGAAAGTTAATGAAAGTACCTGATGACATCCATTAATCTCTTTATGCCCGGAAAATTAAATGCACACCTGCAGTTTCCAACAGCCTGGGATGAATTATTGCCGGCCGAGGTTATAGAGATAAGCCGCCAGCAATTGATTTCGGCAAACAACCTGCATGCACAAAAAGCAAGCATTGTATGCTTCATTATAGAGTCGCGGGCAAAAGAACAAAAAGTAAAGCTTCCCCGCGACTGGGTTAGCATAATGGATCCGGAACAGATGGTGATAAACGGGTATACGCTGTTAGAATTCATTTATGCAGAAAACGCATTAACAAAAGCGCCTGAGAGCCGCATACATCTTCCCGGATTATTTTCTCCCGTCGTTTATTCGCCCAGGGAGGGATTTCAAAGTATGACCTGCGGCGAATTTGAAGATGCCGAAACACGTTTCTACGAATTTATAGAAACCCCAACCCCCGAACCCTTGGCGCATCTCGCTTCCATCCTATGGCGTCCAAAGTATTCCCCCCTCTCCCTTGGAGAGGGCCGGGGTGAGGTCAAACCATACATCCGCCGAAAACCTAACGGTGAATTCAGCACTTACAACGCTGAAAAACTATTTAAAAAATTTATTAAGCTGGCCCCATGGCAGTTGTACGCCATTTTCACCTGGTATCACGGCAGCCGAAACCAGTTGCCCATCATGTTTCCGACCGTACACGAAACACATGGCGAAGCCAAAAACGACGAACCCGATATCATGGCTTTCACCAAATGCATTCACTCTGGCGCCGGCCCAAAAAACGGAACCCGGAACGACATCCGCCGTACATTGCTTTTTGAATATATGTACGAAATGGAGCAGGAAGCCATCAAGGCAAATGAGATGAGAGAAGAATACGATCGCATGAAAACACAAACCTGATTTTTAAAAATTAAAAAAATCTCCACCCTCTCCTCCCGGAGAGGGCAGGGTGAGGTCAACCAACCATGGATAACAACGTAACCGGCTACATAGATTACTTCAGGCAGCTTGCCGTGAGCCACAAAGACCTGCAGCATAAGCCAGCAAGCGAAACAGGAGACTGTCTCCCGGGCGATATGCGCTTTACAAAAATATCTGTTGAGCAGGTGCTCAAAGGGCTGCACAGCAAAATCGGTTTTCCCTGCTTAACGCTCGAGCTGTATACCACGGACACAGAAAGCGAGATAGTATACGAAGTAAAGCAAAAGCCCCGCGGCGCCTTCATGGTCGTTGACCACCCTGAAAACGATACCAACGCCGCCGAAGAAAAATGTTACGAAATAGCAGAAACCATTGTTTTGCAAATCCTCAAACAGATATGGCAGGATCATTACGGGGTCGGTGTTAACCGCTGCGCCACGCCTTTCAAAGAATTTGTGTACGACAAAATAAGCATAACGCCAGTAGGTCCTATTTTCAGCAACGAGCACGGCTGGCGTGTAGAGTTCGATTTTGAATTTCAAAACATAATAGATATAACAGAAGCTCCCGAAGAAGGAATATTCACATAGTCCCCTCTCCCTTGGAGAGGGCGGAGGGTGAGGTCAAAAAATGGACTTAAAAACAACATTCATACAACAAGCCCTTGCCCAGTATATGCAGGACGTTATTGCAGCCATGAAAATTGCCGCAAAGCGTGCCGGCGTGGGCGTTACCAACGAGGCAATCGAGTCGCTCAGCTACGAAGCTTTGCAGTTAGATAGCGGCGGCAAAGCAACCCTTTCTTTTCTCGACTATCTCAGGTATGTAGATATGGGTGTCGGCCGCGCCCACCCGCTCGGCGGTTTAAAAGCCATGCGTGTAGCCCTGCAAAGCCGCCAACAGGAAGGGCTTGCACTGGTAAAAGACCGGGTTCGTAAACCAAAAAAAATATATAGCAAGATTGCTTACGGCAAGCTCACGTGGCTCGAGAACAAACTGCTGCACGGATATACCGATGAAACTATTGCCACGCTTAAATCTGAGCTGGAAAATAAATCTATAGCTGGGAGTCAATAAATTTTTTGCGCCATTATAAAAAGTTTACCTACTTTTATTGTGCAAACCGTTTTTAAATTCTATGACTCTTTTAACAGCAACATTTAATCCTAAAATTTTTGGCCGGCACACGGGTGTAAGTCCTGTAACTTTTTTGTTGCGAGTCAACGAAACGCGTTTGCAGTGACCGGCCATATTATTTATCATCCTAAATTTTAAAAAAATGCAAACGCAAAAAAAATGGTCGAAAAAAGCTTTATTGAAACTACTTTGTTTTAACCTCTTAAAACCAACATCATGAAAGTCAATTTGCTTCTTATTTGGAATTACTTACCTGTTGTCAACACCTTCCTGACAATCCTTGGTATAGCGTTAATCGCGCTATTTATCCGCTTTATCATCAAATCATTTTTAAAAAGACAATAACAAAAATGTTATGAATAAAATACTTATTTCTTTACTCATGGTTTTTTTGGTCAGTTCATGCAAAAAATCAGATAATCTGACTGTCTTTAAGCAAATTTCACCTCAGCAAAATGCTTCCAATGATATAGCTAAATATCTTGGTTTGCAAGAAGTGAAAATTTTACCGGCTGCATCAAATGCACAGGTCTTTTCAAAAGAAGAGGCGCTAAAGTTTATACAGCAGCACCAGTTAACCGGTTACTTCATCAACCACCATAGGGTGGCGTCTAAAGAAGCTGCTGTCGGCGACGATGCAGGCGTTGAAATTTTTGGAACAGACGCAAGACCACACGATCCATATGCTACACATGGCGGGGGCGGTACTGATTGGTGGGGTTTAAACGGGATGTCTGTTACCTTTAATTGGGGATATGATCCTAATGGGAACATTGTTACCTCAGATTGGAGTGCAACAATGATTGGCGTATTTTTATTTATTGGTTATGAATACAAAAGCACATCAAAAACAGTTGATGAAAATGGCGTTATTCATTACACGGTTGCCGGATACCAAACATACGGACTGACTGTTGAAGGAGTCGGATTAATAACCGGACGACAATCTGTTAGAATCCATGGTACGTATGATACTAAAACCGGAGCATCTACTACCCATTACACACCAGGGACTGATTAGTGAAATAATTTTGATGGACTTGATAACCCATAACGTCAAATAAAAAGCCCTGCATCCGCAGGGCTTTTTTATTTATCATTATTTCTCTTGTCCTTTTTTGCAATATGGCACCATATCATTTTTGTAATATCCCAAAGCCACCATAAAAAAAGCCCGTCCGCTTTTCCTTCTCCTAAAGGAGAAGGTGCCCAAAGGGCGGATGAGGTGGCGCCGGGCGCTAAATGCAAGCATACCTGATCAAAAAGCCTTTCGAAGTATCCTTTTCGGGCAATCCCATGCCCTTCGCGTTTGCGATTTTTCCATATAGCGAGGCTGAAAAGAGCCAGGACATCAGGCTGATCATAAAAGTGCTTATAGAAAAAGATTACAACACAGGCACATTCACCGAAGTTCGCGGCCAGACCTTTTACCCTGACGCCGACGGTATGATCAGCCTCGACATACATACCATCGTAGACCCATACCTCAGTTATTTTTTACCAGGCCTCAAATTGTCAAAGCCCGTGATGGCCAATAGCCAGCGCAAGCGGTATAAAATAACTTACCTGCTTACTAAAGATGGCGAAAATGTAGGCACGATAGCCGAATCAGCCATGCTGCACGCTATAAAAGGCGGAATGGCTTATGAGCAATGGCACCCGTCAGATTTTTTTAAAAAAATTATTGGCCAGCAAAAGCAGTCTTTACGCTATAACGCACCCGGCGAAAAAGTATTTGCCGACGAGATAAAGTATTTATACTGGCTCTACAACGCCCAGCCGGATATTCTGGTGCTCGAAGATGGCAGCTATGTAGACGACGGCAGCGGTAATGGTATCTTAATCGGTGAGTATACGCTCCCGCTGCAGGTAATATTTAACGTGCTGGATAACACCGGTGCAGTATATACGTACGCACTGCCTGTAACGCTTACCTGCGACAAATGGAGCATTGGCTGTGCGCCTGCCGGTTTTAACCAGACCGGGCTGCAGGCATTGGTGCCAGACGGTAATTACGCAGTCTCGTATACTGTGGAGGTAGTATCGGAGTCGGCGCAGGTAGTGGCTCCCGTGACGTTTTTGCTTGAGTATAGAAATTTTTACCGCACATCCACGTTGTTGTACCGCAACAGTTTGGGCAGTCTTGAAACCATTGTTTTGCGCGGCCAGGTAGACGCCATGGCCGATTATGACCGGCAGCAGGCCCAGCAATCAGTGCCGCCGGATTACTTCCAAAAAATGACCGTGCTGCCGCAGGTGACAGACAATGTGAGTGAGGAATCCGCAAAGTTTAAAGGCGATACCGGCTTCCTCAGCCGCCAGGCTGCAGACAAGCTGAGAGACCTTTTTTTATCACCGCAAAAATATGAGCTCGTAGATGGAAAGTTGCTGCCAGTCGTCATAAATACCAAAAGCACTACGTTTTACACCAATCGCGACTCACTGATAAGTACGCAGATCGAGTGGCAGCATGCTTTTAACAACCGGTTTTTTACACCACGAATGCTGATGCCATCTTCCGCAGACAGCGCGTGCCCGCCCGTAGAAAGCTTTGAGGTAACCATAATCAGCAGAGACAGCTATCTGATCATGTATTCCCTGCAGATACCCTACGACCAGGTACAGGTAGAGGTAAGGCCGAAAGTAGTAGACAATCCGATTTCAGGCCCGGGCGGCATACTGAATAACCGTGTGTACACATATACGTATACAGGTAATGCCCGGTCTGTGCTGCTAAATATAAATCTGCCTGATATCGTTCTTTTTAAGACAATAGAAATCACAGCCCGTACCATTTGTGACGCTGACAGCAACCCGGTCAGCCTGGGGCCATCTACCGTTATCACCATTCCTTTAATAGCAAAGCAGCCGCCCGTAGTCGCCGACAATACCTATACCATAGATGCAGGACATACTGCCTACGTTACGCTGCCCGGCTCGGTGCTGGCAGACGACTACGACCCAGACGGCAATGCTATAGAGGCAGTGCCATTTACGGGGGGTACAGCGGTTGGCGGCTTTTATATTATATATGCCGACGGTACGGTTAATTACCTGCCACAGTCTGCCGCATTTGCCGGGAGCGATTATTTCGACTACCAGGTAAGAGAAGTGGGCAGCACGGAAACCGTGACCGGCCGGGTAAACATAAACGTAGTAGCCGTGGGCGCAGTGGTAACCAATGTTTACGCAAAGCTGGTGTACAGAAATGTGGTAGAGAGCAGCAATTTTGACGGCCGATATAAAAAGGGTGAAATATGGATTGATGTTTTCAATGACCCTGCCGGTACAATACCCGCAACCGTTGCCGGGATCGCTGTCAACACAGAGGTAAAAGTGCATCAGCGCTCACATAGCAATATCACTATTGACAAAACCACCAATACCCCTTATACCATTACCGGCACACAGATTAAAATTTATGATGGCCCTATTTCAACATTTGAGTTCCCTGGCATCTTTCAATACAGTTCTGAATACCAACGTGACACAAAATTACTTGCAGGTACAGGCTATGTTGTGATATAAAAATGTATATCTTGGCAGTATAATCAGCTCTTGTTAATGACAAGCCTTAAAATGTACATAAACGGCGTTTTTTACGATAAGGCAATGCTGAAGAGTGTAAAGGACTTGTCTGTAAAAGAAACTGAAAACTACTATGGCGACGTTGCCGCATACCTGAGCCGCAAGCACAAAAAAGATATAAAAAGCCTGGGCATACAACCAGACTTTTACGTACAGCTCCCCAGCCTTCTTAATGAAATGTATGTCTCAGAAATTGAATTGACAGAATTCGATGAAGAAATCAAAAGGAGAAGGCAGTTGGTACGGGCTGTGTAGCCTTGTCCTTTTCTCAGCCAAGATGCAGAATGAAATTTATAGCCTCACCTAACAATCCGGTGAGGCTTTTTTCATGTCCGTACGTACCGATGTCATCAATCTTAATGTAAATGTTAACGGCAACCAGGCCCAGAATCAGTTAAATGATTTGCGCAAAAAAGCTGCAGATACAAAGCTGGAAATGGAAGGCCTTGTAAAGGGTACGCAGGCATTTATAGACAAGAAAGCTGACCTCAGCAAGATTACTGCGGAAATGGATGGCCTCAAAAAACAAATTGGCTTTACCGCACTTTCTCAAAAAGAACTTAACCAGGAACTCACGAGGCTTAAAGCATTAAAAGGATCTGTTGTCCCTTTTACCAACGAATTTAAAGACCTGCAGGCGCAAATTGAAAAAGTAGAAAGCCGGATATACGACGTTAAAAACGGGGTACAGGGTTTAGCTTCCTTCTTTTCTAAAATAAAAGACGAGGTAAAACAATTTGGCGTAGCTGCTGCGGCTTATCTCGGTTTTGAATTTATAACAAATCAGTTTTCAAATATTATTAATGGTGCTGGTAAACTTAGTGACAGCTTAGCTGACATCAGAAAATCTGCAGGTTTATCTGAAGAGGAAATGGCTGCTTTTAACAAGCAGCTCAAAAGCATTGATACACGTACATCCGCCGAACACCTGAGAGATATTGCTAAAGTTGGCGGACAGCTAGGGATTGCAAAAGGTGATTTATTGGGATTTACGGCTGCTATAGATAAACTGAATGTAGCGCTGGGAGATGAGTTTGCTGGTGGCGCAGAAGAAATTACCAATGCAGTAGCCAAGCTGAGAAACACATTTGCCGACATCAGAACCGATAAGGTTGACACTGATTTATTGCATATCGGTAATGCACTCAACGTATTAGGTGCAGCCGGTGTGGCAACAGCGCCTGTGGTCAGTGATTTTGCACAAAGGATAGGCGCCGCAGGAAGCATCTATGGTCTCACTGCCGGGCAAACTTTTGGACTGTCTGCCGCCTTTCAGGAGCTAGGGATAACAGCAGAAAGAGGAAGTACTGCAACAATTAAGCTGCTGCAAAAAATAAGCAAAGCGCCTGAAGATTTTTATGCGATCGCTGCATCTGTAGATCCCTCTATAAAATCTATTAAACAATTTTCTGATCTTGTAAATACAGATATCAGCAAAGCTTTTTTACTGGTGTCTCAGGGTTTTGCTTCAAGCAAAGGAAATGCAACTGAATTTGCTAATAAACTGGCCGATGCTGAGGTGGGAAGCGCAGCTATAGCCGAGGTATTAAGTAAAGTAGGTACCAACTCTGCCACCGTTTCTGACAAAATTAACCTTGCTACTACCGCCCTTAAAAACCAGGATAGCGTAATAGGAGAATTCAATATTAAAAATCAAACATTTGGAGCGACACTCGATAAGCTATCCAAAGAATTCAACAGCCTGCTTACAGCACCTGGTGTAACCAACTTTTTGAAAGGCGCTGCTGAAAGTGCTTATAACCTTATACAGTTCTTAAAAGAGCTTCCTAAGTGGCTGGAAGAAAACAGGACATCCTTAATTATTTTAACCGGTGTTATACTTACTTATGTTGCCGCAAAAACAAGAGCGGCACAGTCAACACTTTTGGCCCGGGCAGCAACGTTGTTTGAAACTGCTGCCGATAAAATAGAAGCTGTTCAAAAAGCTGTTAATACTGCACTGACTACAGCCTATGCATACGCGAAAGACATTCTTACTGGTAAAATAAAAATCGCCACGGTTGCTCAGCGACTGTGGAATCTCGCATTAGAAGCAAACCCTCTCGGCGTCGTTGTCGCGGTGGTTTTTGCGCTTGCTGCTGCAATCAGTTATTTGACTTCCAAAGTTGCGCAGCTAACAGCAACGCAGAGAGTTCAGGCTGAATTGCAAAAGAAAGTAATTGAACTGTCATCGGACGAGGAAGCCAAAGCGCAATCTTTGTTCAAAACGTTACAATCTACTTCACTTGGTTATGAGGCAAAGAAAAAATTATTAAATGAATTAATAGCTATTAATCCCGAATACCTGAAAGGTCTGACACTGGAAAATATAAGGACACAGGAAGGAGCAGAAATAATGAAAAATTATATTAAAAACCTTCGTGAAGTCAACCAGGAAAAAGCAAGACAATCAATAATACAGGAAAAAGAAAAGAAGGTAATTGAGCTCACAGGAGAAGCAAGCGAGTCCAAAACAAAACTTCAGCAAAAAGGTTCCTCATCTCAAACAGGAATTATATTAAAGAATGCTTTATTTGGACCTGACGAAGACGCCAAAAAACTCGTAGAAAAGAATAATGAAATCAAAAAGTTAAATGACGAGTTGACTATTTTATATCAAGACCATGCAAAAGCAGTTGAAAAAAATGTAAAAAAAGCTTCTGATTCAACAAGCAAAATAACTTCAGATTCTACATCTCGTACTATAAAATCTATTCAGGACCAGATAAAAGCCTTAAATGAAGCCTATGAAAATATTGACATAACAGATAAAAATGCATTGAGAAAAAACTTTGATGAAAGGAAAAAACTGCAGGATGAGTTGGATGCGCTTAATGGAAAAACTTCAGGAGAAAAAAAGGATGACCAAACCCTGAAACAGGCCCAGGAATTCTATAAAAAACTGCAGGAATTAAAGTTTCATGCTGAAGAAGCGGCAAAGTCTAAAGATCAGCAGGAGATTGACAATGTAAAGCACAAGTATGTTGAACTGCTTAAAGAGTATGATCATTTCGCTGCCAGTTTAAAAGGAAAAGCCAAAAGTATACTCGGTAACCGTGAAGATATTACCAAAGCTGAACAGGCCGAGCTGAACGCACTGGGTGAAAAACAACGCAAAGAAGCTTTTGAAAAAGAGCAGAAAGAGATAAAGGATAATCTTACTAAAGCGTATACAAGCCAGCAACAGTCCACCCAAGTATTTTACGAAGACCAAAAAAATAAGCAGGCACAACGCTTTGTTAACGGTGAGATAAGCAAAGCAGATTACGAGGCTAATATCAGGCAGGTTGATATTCAAAGCAAGCAAGATCAGTTGCAGGCCGCAGAAGAATTTTCCAGCCTTACCGTAACGATTGAAGGTAAAATTTTGCCGGCCGCAGAGCAGGCTGCTAAAGATGTAACCAGGTTAAAGAAAGAGCAACTTGACAAGCAGACAAATGATCTCGTAAAATCGCTCGAAGACCAAAAAGCCGAAAGAGCCTTAATGGAAGACTTGCGCAACAGCGGAAAAGAATCTGTCATTCAGACAAAAATTGCCGTCGCTTATTCCAAAAAAGACAACGACGGTTATTTTGCCGCACAAAAAGACCTTGCCGACCACCAGCGGCAAATGAAGTCCGACGCCCTGGAAAAAGAAGCGGACGATGAAAGAGCAAAGCTATCCTCAACGGGGGCGGAGCGTGAAGCCGCAGAATTATTAATACGGACAAATCTTCGTCAAAAATTAGAGCAGGTAGACGCGGAATTTGATGCTGCCGAAAAGCAGATTGAAGCTGATAAGATTACAGCCAAAGTAGATGCCGTAATGAAGTATGTAGATGCTTACATGACTGCCGCAAGCTCATTAAGCAACTTCCTGAACACGCTTGAAAACCGGCAACTGCAGAATGAAGTAAACCGCAATAATAAAAAGAAAGCCGAGTATAAAAAACAGTTAGACAGCAAGCTTCTCAGCCAGGAACAGTACAACCTGAAGACTCAAAAACTGGACGATGAAAGTGAGACGAAGAAAAAGGAAATAGCCAGGCAGCAGGCCAAGCGTGACAAAGCTTTAAATATTTTCAGTGCGATCGTAAACACCAGCGCTGCCATCATCAAGATGTTAGCCGATCCCGGCGGGTTTGCAGGTGTGGCTTTATCCATTGCTGCCGGCATCACCGGCCTTGCGCAAATAGGCAGCATCATTGCCACACCACTACCCGAGCTCGGCACCGGTGGCCTGTTAGACTCAGGTCCATATCACCGGGAGAAAGAAAGAGGGCTGCACGTAGTGGATCCCCGCACCGGTAAAACAAAAATGCTGCTCGAGAAAGATGAAGCTGTGCTGACCGGCCGGGCTATGCGCAGCAATGACCAGTTGACAGTTACGGGTACACCGTCACAAATTGCCAGCCGTATAAACAGCCGCTACGGCGGCGTCAATTGGGCAGGTGGCGCAGTGGTAGAGATGCCTAAGTGGCGAACAGAGAGACCAGTATACATAAACCCCAACATGCCCCGCATCATGGAGCAGGGCGGCCTCATAAGGCCGATAGACGGCAACACGAGCGCCGGCAATGACAACGCTGAGACAAATGGCCTGTTACGGCAACTAATAAGCGAACAGCAGCAAACAAGGGCAGAAGTAAAGAACTGGAAAGTTAATAACAGGAATTATGTGTTGCTGAAAGATATTGATGAAAAAAGGGCGAAGTATGAGTTGGCTAAGAAGGCCAGCGGGTTAAATCAATGAGCCCACAGCCCTAAAGGGAGTCTCCATGTCCTTTTTTCAGTTGCGACGTCAGCTCATTTTTGATACATCCCAATACCCCCCTTTAGGGGTTGGGGGACTATGCTTCAAATCTACCTATACGGCCCTGATGAATCCGGCTTCCTCGACCTGGCTCCCGGAACGGTTCTCGATATCGAAAGTCTTTCAGAACCTTTTGATGAAGACCTCAGCACCGGCGAATTTTCTTTGCCTATTGATTTTCCCTGGACGGAAAATAACCGCCGTCTTACAGGTTTTGCCGAGCGCCTTGAAAACTTTGGCAAGAAAGAGAAGTCGTGGCGCGTGACCGTTTACAACGATCTGTTTCCCGAACTGCCTTCGGCAATCCTTACCATTTTAGAAAAAAGCGGATCGTTTTCGTACCAACGAGGAAGCTTCAGCGCCACGATCAGCGGCAGCAAAGGGATTTTTGGTTCCTTAATAAAAAACAAAACGTTGCAGGACCTGCGGTTAGGCGGGGTAATTACCTGGCAAAATATAGATAGCCGTACGTTTGCATTTAACACCATGCAGGGTAATTACCCTCAATATCCATATCTCGCTTTTGCGCCGGTAGCTATAGAAGATTTTTTCGCTTCAAGTGATACGAGTTCTCCGGATGCAGAATTTTTGGCTAGGGATACGGTCAACACGGTTATCCTTACCGGTTCGGGCTATACATTTGGCCGCCCGCAGAGCGCCAATGCAGGATTGCCTGCACCGGCAGGTAATCCGGAATACATGAATTACCGAACCGTTCCTTTTTTTAACCTGAAATATGTATTTCGGCAGGCAATTGAGCAATTTGGGTTTACAGTATCGGGCGACTTTTTAGACGGTACCGACTTCGACGATCTGTATATTTTTAACCAGTACGGCATCGAGAATTACGCCCCCACTATTGCCCAGGATTTTAACCGGTCCATTACCCCGTCGAACCACCTGCCCAAAATGTCCGTTGCAGACTTCATCAAAAGCATTCTTGGCCTGTTTAATATTTATGCCGGCTTCGCCGGTGTCAACCAACTGCAGTTGCACTACCGCAAAAAAGACCTGGTAAACCGAAAAATACTTAGCCTGAATAATATCTGTAGCAGCCAGTTCAGCAGCGCTTACGAAAATGCCGGCAGCACAGAAAACGGGTACAAACTCAACTATATTGTTGACAGCAATGACAGCTATTTTGGCGAACAGGTTAAAGACCTGAATGATAAAACAGTGGTAGCCACCTTGGCAACTATAGCCGGCCTCGCCGCCATAAACGCCGGCCGCCAGCTCACAACAGACGATATTGCTTTTGTAGAGTCTGAAAACCTGTATTACATTGTGGCAGATGCCACTGCATCACCGGTTAAATGGGAAGTATATGCAGAGCGACTCAATGCTTATGTATCAGGCAATGGTGACCGGTCTGTAGAATTCAATATAAGTACGTTATGCACATACGTTGAAGAAAACACAACAACCGGCCTGCGGGAGAAGAGAAATTATGTTGGCTGCAAACAACCAGGCAGCTACATCAGCAACAAAGGCATAAAAGTGGTCAACGATTTTGGCCTGCGGATTTTTTATATTAAGAAAAGAAGCATCAATAACATTGAAATACCGGTGAGCTTCAATCACAGCCGTGACGTGGTCAATAACAACATTGTTCCTTACAGCTTAGCCTGGCAGGGCGCAGATGGCATGGCCAAAAGCTTTCACCAGGTGTGGCAGGACATGAAGGAAAATATGCAAATCGTAAAAACCAGCATACAGACAGACCAAAAGGTGATGCAGGAGCTAAAAGAAAACAACTGCTACGAAATTAATAATGTGCTGTACCTGCCATATAAAACGTACCCAACGATACCATTAGGCAAAGACATGGAGATTGATTTGGTGGCTTTGTAGAAATATTCAGGCAGGTGAAGACAAGTAAGCGCCCAGTTCTTTTCCTAACGATTCAAGCAAATCATTTCTTACATAGATATCTGATAGCCATTTACCTTTTATTTTAGTAAAATAAAATTCGGGCGGCTGCTGATAATAGTGATAAGGCCAGGCAGTTACAGGATTTGCAAAATAGACATTAGTGTCCACCTCCAATATTCGGTATCCGGTAACCGGAAATTCTACTGATACATACAGTGTTTGAAAAATAAATTCCATCAAAAGTGTTTGTATGCTTGATATGCAACTATTTTGTAAGGTTTTTTAAAGCTTTTTCAAAAGACATTTCTCCGTTCATCATCAGCAACAATGCAAGACTTACCTTTTCCTTGCATTTATCGCATGCATGCACTCCTCTCAGGTCGGGGTCATTGCCAAATTTTACCGTAGCCGGTTGTCCGCATTGAACACACGTTGCTGTCATAATTTTAATTGCACTTATTTAATCTTACAAGTATAACCTTAAAACCTTGATAGCGCCATATTTTGTTTTGTAAATTATATATATTTGAGTTTTTTTATAAGATGTAGTACCACTATGGAAAACTTAATAACAGATAAAATAGAATTGACTATTCATCTTATAGGTGAAAAAAGAGGCACAGGTGGCATAATTAAGGCCCGTGAACGGATTGTAATGAAAAACGGCGATGTAGTCTATAAAGACTGGGAAGCATATCCTTATTTTTTAAGAGTTAAGCGAACAAGTAATCTTTTAGATGATTTTACAAGGCACGTTTCACTTCTTAAAGAGGCTCAACCCGCTAAAGATGGCAGCGGCGATAGCGGAAATTTTATTAGCCTGCTCAAGATGATCCGCGTCAAGCTGCTTCTTAAGGTTATCAACTTCATACATTAGCTTCTTTATATTGTTTTCAAAATGTTCCTCCTGTGCAACAAAGCCTCCTTCATTTGAGAAATTCTGTATATTTGGGTCTATTGCGTTTCTTAATGCAAAAAATTTACTTCAATGTCAACTCAAAATTGTAAGGTGCGGCGTCTTCAAAACGATGAGCTGTTTGCAATTGATCATAACCTTACTAATAATATTAATAATGTGCTTATGGCATTGGATGGCCTGCCTTTTCAAAAAGCAGTAATCGTTGCCGACTTAGCCATTCGTGCATTGAAAGACACAGTCGCTATAAGGTTAGAATATTGTCAGAATGATGAGTGAAACGAATTTTAACTATCGGTCCTTTCAAATTTTTTATTAATTTTCTTCACATATCTTCAAGTGCATCATAAAGGTCATACTCATGAACAATTACCAGAGGCAAGCCATTTTTCCTATGAGTCATTGCTTCCTCGATCTTTCTTCCATAACATGTAAAAGCCCAGCAACTATTTTTTTCGTCGCAAACAATTAAATAATTAAGCTTTTTACTTATATTATCTACTACGTATCCCCCATATAATTCTATTTTTTCAGCAATCTCTTTTCGTTTAAACTTTTTAGATAAACCTGTTATACAAAAGGTTTTTTCAGCAATTGTAATACTGGGCTCTATTTGATAGAAACCTGTCTTTAATAAAGCAAGTAAAGCCATGTTAGAATTATCAGCTTTACCGACAACGGCTTTTGCAAAATTTATAAAAGTTTCATGCTCTTCTTTAGTTATAATACGATCCTGGATTATACTTGTAGTAACGTTATAAATTTCATCATAGGGCCAGCTATTTCTCAAATAATCATTTTCTTCAAGCCAGTTATCTAAATATGTAAGTTCTTTTAAATTGATTTGTTCATCTATTGCGATGCCTTGCAAAATGCCGGTAAGTCTCTGTATGCCTGAAGTAACAACATTATAATAACCGATCTTTTCTATATATTGATTGCAATACCAACAGATATCTCTACATTCTTCATCGGTTAAGATATTGTCTGCGATTGCCTCTCTAATTAATCCTATTATCTCTTTGTAAGGTTGCTTTTCTTCATATATTCTGTTATACTGAATCCATCCAGTAAGCTCTGCGTGTTCTCGAGGTGTAATTACACTGTCGCTTTGAATACCAGCCAGAATGCCTGTCAGTGTTCTTAAATCCTTTTCTATGACTGAAGGATTAGAAAATTTAAAATGGGAATTAGTGTCAAACTCATTAAATTTTTTAGTATCCATATCACATATTTATGTGGTTACAAATTAAAATATTAGTACTTCAATGTTTCGTCTTTATAAAGAAAATTATAATGACTGATTTTTGCTCTAAGTGTCCGTTTCTATCCGATTGCCCCTTTTCTTTAAAGCCTTCAGCAGTGCAGCGCCTTTACTGTCAACAGTTCGCTTCAGACTTCGATGATTGTCCGGAGAAAGAAGCTCCAAAACCTGGTCACGAAAAGCCTGACCCATCGCTACCATCGTTAACTGATTTCCTAAAACGTCACTTAAATCTTTTTGTACCTGTGCTATTAATTGCTGATGCTCTTTTGCCTTCTCTTTGAGCAACTGGTTGTTTTCTTCTAACTGTTGGTAAAATCTATCTTTAAAACCTTCATTCGTTACCGGGTGATCTGCCTCTGCAGTTACAGTTTCGTTATGTTCCGGGTTGTAATTTTCAATGGCTTTTATGGATTGATTTTTGAGCATTTCACCTTCGCCGGTTAACAGCCAAGTTGGGTTTGATTCTGGATAAACATTTTTAATTTTTCCAATTACCTTACTTGTTATACCACTGGTATCTTTCATATTACTAATAGCACCTCTTGATAGACCTATTTTTGATTCAAATGCAGTTTGTCCAAGTTTCAGACTTTTAATAAATTTAATTAATCTTTTTTTTGGACTTTCGATCTGCATCTTTACTGAATATTTTAAGTATTTTTGTTTTTATTATGTTCAAAATAAATTATGTTATTAATATAAGCCTTACTGGCGATCCAGACAACCTTACTAAAGAACTCAGAAGGCCTTTATTGAAAATATTAGACGAGTTATATGCAAAGGGTTCCAAGCTTTCAATAACATATCATGACAGTTCTTCTGATAATCTCACTGTTGAAGAAGCTTAGTTATCTTAGTGGCCAAACTCGTCTCAAACATGCTTGAAAAAGCTTTTCCAGATTTAAAAACTGATATAATTCCTTTCGGATCTTCCGATATTTGATCTTCTAGTGGTTTTAGCTTAGCAACCACTTTTTCTATAATTGACCGGCTTTCATCATCCGTCAATTCTGAGTATGAATGCCCTTCAAACTCTATTTTTTCAAAAATTCTTTTCATTCTTTTTATTTTTAGCGGTACTATAAATGTTATTGTTAAGTATTATTAAAATAAATATATTAAAATATTCAGTAAAATATTTGGTTACTGATTTTTTTTAAGTAGCTTTACTTTGTAATTATACCGTGCAATTAAGCATGGTAAATATAAGGAAAGCTATGCAAATACTTACGCTTAAACAACAATACTTAGATGCTATCAGAAAAGACCCTATTCTTCAGGGCGCTTTAGCTGCAGCGAATCGGGTAAGCACTTATACCATCGACAAGTGGAGACGTGAGAACGACGACAGCCTCACTACAGCTACCAGTCTTGGTATAATACGCGAACGGCTCAAATTGAATAATTCCATTGAACTGACAGAGCCTCAGGAATTCAATACAGAGGTCGAAAACGTGCATTCTTAACATCCGGTAAAAGTGAAAAACCAAAACTTAATTATTTCTATAATAAAGTATAAATACCCTTAACAAAAAATCACTTAAAAAAACCAAAGATGTTAACCTTATTCAAAATCAAATGCAGGCATTTTATAGAAAATGATATAGAGCTGCCGCCCAAAAGCTTCTTTGTAAAAAATGAAACTTCTGTACGCCTTTGCTACAGCTACAAGACCGGCATAAAATATATACACCTGACCACACCTTTGGAAGTGGCTGCATTTTGGAAAAAACACGGGCTTATAAAAACCTACGCCGTGAAAGGCGACGTGGTAAAGATGTTTATTAAAAAGTTTGAAACCATTTGCGGCCCGAAGGGCGAACCGGTGCAGAAGGAAAGCCTTGTATCGCTTGAGTGGGATGATATAGAGCTGACGCCGGGCCAGGTTCAGACTTTTGCCGCGGTGCACGAGATGGAAAATAATAAGGATCTGATGAGATTTATTAAGGAAATCTTTAAGGCTGCATAAAGAACTAATAAAATTTATACTATAACGCACTTGTACAAACTTTCAAAAAATGGACTACCAAATTTTAGAATCGAGAATTGAATTTAAAGACAATAAAATTGAGCGTATAACTGTGTTAGTTGATTACACCGGCAATATCTTAAAGCCTTACAGCGACGTAAGAGCTATTTATGCAACGACAAAGCCAAAAGGTGGTTATATGAGCATACCACCAAATGCAAAAATTAGCAATGCTTTGCTGCAGGAAGTCGCTGCTGCTGGTATGGAAACAGTAGATAGGGATGAAATATTTCCCAATTGTAAAAAGAAATACTACTATGCAGGTAACACCTGCTGCTAATACATCAATAAAAAAAAAAGCAATTGTATGACTCACCCGGATTTACATGAACAAATGCGCCTGCAGGAAGAACGAATAAGGTCTGCACAACATGAGGTAAGTAAGCAGTTTACTACAGCCGAGATAATTGAGGTTATTAATGCTAAGAAAAACCGTGCAAGAGCCGCCTCACCCCCCGCCCTCTCCTCACGGAGAGGGAGCTTTGGCGGTTTGCCTCTATCATCCTTTAAGAGGCAGGTTGCATGATGGAAAGAGTCAGTTTTTCTCATAACTACAATGGTAAACTTTTTACGGATTGTTTCGGATCTGTGCAATTGGAAGACAGCGAACGGTTTTTTGCAGGCAATATGCTGACTGGTTTGTACAAGAATGAAAATATAGGTCTGCTGAAAGTGGAAGCCGTAAGAAAGTTTCGGTTTCAACACATAAGTGATGTATTGGCCTATATAGAATGCGGCAAGCCCGCGCACTATCTGGCAGAAGTAATCAGAAAAAGTGCAGCGGCAGACGGATATATCGTGAAGCCGGAGACGAGGTTAGACCATGTAGTTTTTTGTTATGAAACCAGAAACATAACCATCCACTCAGCGCTGCTGCAGCAGTGGTGGCAGGAAAAGAAAACGCAAAACAAACCCATGCTATGATTACTATTATCACTATCCATGACTGTGCTCTTTATGAAAATTTTGTAAGCCCCAGGCTTTGCCACGATCTTACAACCTTTGGCCTATCGCACAACACCCACTACAGGTGGAGTATTAACGGCGAAGACATAAAGCTTGATACCTGTCTTTTCGATCATGACGGCTATTACCAAAAAAGCATGCATTTGCTTGACGAAACAAATAAACCCTTTATCATTCCGGCCTACAGTATAAAAGATGTTGAAAAGGCTTTGCCCTATTTCCTCCTTACAAAAAACGATCGCGGTTACGAAATCTCTTTAGAAAAAATATTTGAAGTGGAAAGCAAGATAGCGCTGCGCATGCCTGACGCAATGGGCGCCTTGCTGCTGGAAGCTATAAAGAAGAATGTTGTCAGCCTGGAAAAGATAAACCACATTATAGAAAAACAGGCTGCCTGAAGATGGTTTGATGTTAAACATAGAGATGGAAAAGGCGGCTTAGCCGGTCACTGGCGGCCGCCAATTTTTTAAAGGATTTTAACCTGCAGTTATGAAAGTAAAAATATCTAATGAGGATTTGATTTTGCTGGAAAGGGACATATGCAAACAGAAAAATAATTTCCCTTCTTTCAATTTTTTAAATCGCGACAAAGTTGCTGCTTTTTATAATGATAACAAAGAGGCGCTGAATCTGTCAAAAGAAAAGACTGACGAGCTCATGAATAAGCATGTTCAATTGGATTCGCAAGGTAACTGGAGCGCAGTGACGGTAAACGAACAATTTGTAAAATGGGCGTTTTTAAGTGAAGCTGACGAGGATTTGTACAAAAAGAAGTACGATAGATTAATGAAGACTCTTGTTGAGGTTACTTTTTTATAGGTTCACATATAGCAATCGTTAGAAGGCCACTCCTGTATCTACAGGAGGGCTATTTTACAGGAGTGGCGGAATTGGTCAAACGCAAAGGGTTAATGGGAAATCTAACGAGACTACCGCTCTAAAGCTGCAGGTTCGATTCCTGCCTCCTGTACGGTTTAGTTTTCATAGGGTATTGGATTTTTTGAATAAGAAAAATCCGGGCTTGTATATACTTGCCCGGAACATAGCGGGATAGAGCAGCGGCAGCTCGTTGGGCTCATAACCCAGAGGTCGGAGGTTCGAATCCTTCTCCCGCCACAAGGTAATGTTAGAGTAGAACAATTGCCCTTTTTTCATGAAACACTTCATGTGGGTCACATGACCTAAGCCGGTCGGGTAAGCGCCGGCAATTTTAGAAATAGTATTAGTGAAATTATAATAATTGCATCCGTATGCCTTACAGCAGGGTATAGTATTGGGTTTATCGTAGGGTCATTATTAAAAAAACCTAAGCAATAAAAGGCTATGAAAATTACTATAGAAAGTACATCAAAAATTATTCACTTAAATGAGGTCCCAGCAAGAATTTGGGAAGGTCATACCGAAAGCGGAATAAAGGTGCATTGTTACATTACAAGAATAGCGATTGATAAAGATGAACCGAGAACGGACGAGTTTCAGAAAGAATTGCTTGAACAAAAAGCGCCTTCTGCAGAAATTGAAGCAATCCCATTAAGAATGCTTATTTAAGAAGATGTTACGAAAACTGCAGCTACAGGTACGGATCAACTAAAATAAATAACCAGCTATGAAATACTTTAGGTCAGATATAGGGGAGGTTAAAATTGCCAGTGGTAAGACGATGCAATTTGATCTCAATAAAAGAGAAGTAGAATCTGACGAATTTATCACCATCATAGATGGCTTTTTTGCAGAAGAAGCTATAGCAGCCACAGGCAAGCACCTGGTATGGGACAGCCTTAAGCATGGCCAGCCTGTAATAGTGGATAATGTCTGCCTGTCAATAAAAATGTAAAGCCCATGCTTTGTTACCGATTAAAAGAGCTGATCATCAGCAAATATGGCAAGAATAAGTACGAGACCGGCAAGCAGATCGTTGCCCAGTGGCTGAGCAAGGAAACAGGTCACCCGGTGAGTGCCGAAGCTGTGCAGCAATGCTGCGATGCTAATATTCCGGAAGAGTTTTATGTTTCACCCGAGATGGTTACCGCATTACTAAAGCTGTTTGGTTTAAAGCTGCCGGAAGAGCTTGTTACATTAAAAAGTGCCCGTAAAGCACCTGAAATTGAAGAATTTTTAATCATAAAATAAAAACTGCAATTATGGAAAAAGGGATAAAAGCAATAGAAATGTTGCTGGATAGTAAAAAGTCTGAGTTGAAATACTGTATTCAGAGTCTGGAAGAAGGTCAGCAAAGTAAAAGCCTCCTAACCGAGGAGATAGCGCAAATTGAAAAGGCTATTGCCAGGTTAAAAAGTCCGGAGCAACGAAAAGAGAGAGACAGCCAACATACAGAATTACCTCCATTTTTTGAATTTATTGAAAGCCTAAGGAGAGTGGCAGAGCCTGCTGAAAAAGCTATCCGCCCAGATTAAATTATTTTTTATTACTATTTTAAGGAGATGGTCTTACGTAGAAATAGATTTCCATTCGATGATAATGACATAGTATTTAATGCTAATCATTGGCTTGCTGATCGTCTGTCTGTTTTTAAAATAAATATTATTTCACCCCTCTGAAAAAGTTATAGACTATGGGAATTTTAGGCAAGAAAGCTGTACATCGTTTAACAGGATTTAAAGGCATTATTACAGGCATAATCACTGACATATATGAGCCTGACAAATTCGGTATTTCTGCTCAACGTTTTGAAAAAATGAAAGGCCGCCATACTTACTGGTACGACGAGAAGGAAGTTCACATAATTGATGAAGAAGATGAAGACGAAGAAGTACAGGCAAACAAAATTATATCAGATGAACAGCATAAAAGGAACGTCAACCAAATTGAGCGAAGAAGTGCCCAAGAAAATAGAGTCGAAAATTTTTTATTCCGCCTGTTAGGAGACAGTCGGAAAAACCTTTTGGTTGCTTTTAGAAGACGTGATGAAGTGGAGAGAAGGGATTTTAAACTGGAAACCAAAGTTACCCGAAGCGGTAGTAGTGATGTTCATCTTGTTCTGGTGGAACCCGAAAGTGATGAAAATCTGGATAAATGGGGTGAGGCGATTATAAAAGCTGAGGTCCTTTTGGGTATTATTGAAAAGGAACAATTGCATGAGATATCAAACCCTAATTTCTTTAAGGCAATGCAAGCTAAGTACCTTTTCAGGTATGGGAAAGACGAAAGTCGTAATGGATGAGCGAGGCAGCAACGATAATACCCATGTCAAAAACGCCTGTAAAAGTAATGCTGAGTGCAGAGGAAGAAAAGTTGTTAGCTTTATTGGCCAAAATAATCGCTAATTCTGTAAATAAGAAATATGAAAAAATGCGGCATCCGCTACCTCCGGTTCAGCAGTAAAGACCAAAGCAACTACAGCATTGAATGGCAGGACATGAACACATTGCCCTGGTTTGAAAAGAACAATGTTTTGCTCACTGATACTTTTATTGATAAAGGAAAAAGTGCTAAAACTTTTGACAGACCGGATATGAAAAAGCTTTCAGAATTCATTACTAAAAATCATAAAAGTGTTGACTACCTGGTAGTAGATAGAATGGACAGATTTAGCAGAGATGCAGGAGAAGCAATGACAATGGTGAAGACGCTTCAAAGAAAGTTTGGGGTACAGATAGTAAGTGTAAGTGAGGGCATTACCTATGATTACTATGACAGCGACAGTTTTTTAAGAACAGGTTTAAATTTTCTTTTTGCAGAAGAAGAAAACCGTAAGCGCTCTAATAATATCAGAGGGGGAATTTATACATCAAAAAAGAAAGAAGGTCGCTATTTAGGACCGGCTCCTGCTGGATACAAAAATGAAAAGGATGGCAAAAAGCCGATCTTGGTCATTGATGATGATAAAGCACCCATTGTAAAGTACATATATGATTCTTTTATTGACGGAGTTCCATTATATATGATAAGAGCTGAAGCAAAGAGGATGGGCCTTGGTAACAACGGCAACAGCGCAGTACAAAGGATACTTACTAATCCGATTTATACCGGTCTTCTGGAGGTAAAAGCATATAAAGATTTTCCAAAGGAAATAGTTGAGGCTGTACACCAACCTTTAATTTCAAGAACGGATTGGTATGAAGTACAAAAGAAATTTAAGCCTGGCAAGAGAGTTCAAATTATGAATGATGACTTCCCCCTCCGAAGTGTACTTCTATGCCATTGTGGAAAGTTGTTAACAGGAGCTAAAAGCCGTGGCAAGGGTGGTGCTTATTATAATTATTATAAGTGTCAAAACAGCAAGCACAATAACATCAACACCGACAAAGCTCATGAGCAACTGCTTGAAGCTTTCAAGTATATGAATTTGCCATCTGCGATGTACACCGCTATAAAACAACAAACAGAGGATTTGCTGAAAACTAAGGTTTCGGCTGACGCAGAAGCTCTTAAACAGAGAAAAGCAGAATTGAATGTAGCGGAGGTAAGGCTTGTAAGTGTTGAAACTAAATGGATAGACCAGCAGATCAGCTACAACACCTACGAACGGCACTACACGAGCTTACATGCAAGCATACTAAGCCTGAAATCCGAGATAGAAAGACTTACCTTAAAAGAAGGTGATTTATGGAAGCTGATGGAGGATGAATTATATAAGCTAAAATCTATTCCGGAAATATTTAAAGCAGCTTCAACAAATGAGAAACAACAGTTCGTAAAGCTGGTGTTCGATAGCCAATTGTATTATAAAGACCATGTTTATCGAACACCTTATATGTTATCAATCTTCTCTCATAACACATTGATTTTAAAGCAAAAACAACTACTTGTGTTAGACGAAAAAACGGGACCTTTTAACAAAGTCCCGTATGGTAGAGCGTACGGGAATCGAACCCGTGATTCCTCCGTGAAAGGGAGGTGTCTTAACCCCTTGACCAACGCTCCGTTTTTGTAATCGGAGTGCAAAAATAGGAGCATCAGTCAATCCTTCCAAAAGTTTTTTCAAAAGGCTGCTTCTAATGGTCCGCTCATTTTTATTAATAATTCTTTATCATCTTGAAGAAGTTGCCCGACCTGTGCTGTCCGATTGTATTAACTGCATTAACTGGTCTAATTTTGGTTCCAGAATAATCTCTGTCCTGCGGTTTTTAGCTCTGCCGTCTGCTGTTGAGTTTGAGTCTACCGGTTCAAACCTGCTGCGTCCGCTCGCTGTTACCCTTGTCGGATCCACTTTATAGGTTTCGGTAAGAATACGTACAATAGCAGTTGATCTTGCTACACTTAAATCCCAATTATCAGCGTATTTCCCTTTAATAGGGATGGAGTCTGTGTGGCCTTCAATTTCTACATTAATATCATTATTTACATTTAATACATCGGCGAGCTTGCTCAGCGCCTGTTTACCTTTTGGGTTTACAACTGCACTTCCCGACGGAAATAACAAATTTTCCTGAAGGCTTACATACACCTTACCATTTTTGGTAGAAACGGTAAGCTCATTTGAACTAAAGCCTGTAAGTGCATTGTTTATTTTAGAGCGCAGCTCCTGTGTATTTTTTCTTTGCTGGTCTATCAAAGCCTGCAACTGTTCCAGGCGGCGCTGCTGGTCAGCAATCTGTTGCTGGCTCATATTTAATCGTGAAGAAGCATCTTGCAGGCGGCTGGTAGCTTCTGTACGTGTTGCCTGCAATTGATTTTGAAGGTCCGACCGGTTGCTTTCCAACTGACTTACGTTTTGCTCCAGAGAACTTACACGGGATGCAAACTGCAGGCTGTCTGCCTGTAATTTTCTTATCGTGTCTTCAGCCGACAGTAACTGTTTTTTAGGTACGCATGAAATTATAAATAATACCAAGAAGAAAGATGCAGATAAAGAAAAAGTATTTTTTTTCATAGTGGTTTCTTTGATATATTGGGAGAAACAGTATGCAATGTAGCAAAATGTATGCAATTGTTAAATGATTATCAATAATACCAGAAGCAAAGTATAACCCTGTAATATAAGTCAGATTTTACTATAGTATAAGTAATTTTGCAACATGAAGTACCTGTGGAGTATTTTTATATTGTTTTTTTTTGCTGCATGTGAAAAGTCAATAAACATCCAGCCTGCTTCTCAAAAACATTTGCTTGTTGTAGACGGAACAATTGAAAATGGTAAGCCGCCTTTTATTATTTTAAGTACGTCTCTTAATTACTTCAGTAAAATAAATGCTGACATATTGCTTGCTTCCATTGTCACTGGTGCAAAAGTTACTGTTTCGGAAGGCTCAGCAGTTATTCCTTTAAAAGAATTTAAACAGCCGTTGGGAGCAGGTTTCAACATTGTATATTACAGTTGCGATACAACTGACGCTGCCACTGCTGTAATTGGTCAGGCAGGCAAAACCTATACTTTGCAGATAGAGTATAACAACGAACAATATTCGTCTGTTACTACGGTTCCTGTAGTCGCTAAAACCGTTGACAGTCTTTGGTGGAAGCCTGCACCGCATGACAGTGATACAACAAAAAAAGTGGTAGTAATGGGAAAACTTACTGATCCTAAAGGTTATGGAAATTATATAAGGTATTTTACAAAGGTTAACAACGGGCCTTTCTTGCCGGGAGCTCTTTCTGTATATGACGACCAGCTAACTGACGGTACTACTTATGACTATCAAATGGACCAGGGAATAGACCGTAATAACCCTCCCGGGGAGAAAGATTATGGTTTTTTTGAAAGAGGAGACACGGTAACTGCTAAGTTAACAAATATAGATAAAGCAACTTTTGATTTTTGGAGAACACTCGAGTTCAGCTATCAAAGTATTGGCAATCCTTTTTCCAATCCTGTAAAGGTATTGGGCAATGTCACTAACGGAGCATTAGGCGCTTTTTGCGGCTATGGTGTGCAATATAAAACCCTTATTATTCCGCAGTAAATAAAAGACAAATACTGCAAAAATGCGCAGCTTTTGTAACTATCTTGCTTTAGTCAATGAATTTAATGATTTTTTTATTACCCCTCATAAAACATTTAAGCACCTTTATGGGTTTGGTATAACGTTTATTAACAATAACAAGAATGGAAAATAGTATAGAAAAAGTTCAATGTTTAATTATAGGATCCGGGCCTGCAGGTTATACAGCAGCTATTTATGCAGCACGTGCTAATCTGAAACCAGTTTTGTACCAGGGCATACAACCCGGTGGCCAGTTGACAATTACTACTGACGTCGAGAATTATCCCGGCTACCCTGAAGGAATTGCAGGTCCGGAAATGATGGAGCATTTTGAGAAACAGGCAGCACGCATGGGAGCAGACATCAGATATGGACTGGCAACGAAGGTAGATTTTATGGAGCCTCCTTTTAAGGTTTGGGTTGATGATGAAAAACTGTTGCACGCAGACAGCGTTATCATAAGCACCGGTGCATCAGCAAAATGGCTGGGGATAGAAAGTGAACAGCGTTTAAACGGGCACGGAGTGAGTGCCTGTGCCGTTTGTGATGGTTTTTTCTTTAAAGGAAAAGAAGTTGTAATAGTAGGCGGAGGCGACACGGCAGCGGAGGAAGCTTTGTACTTATCAAAAATCTGCAGCAAAGTGCACATGCTGGTAAGACGCGAAAGAATGAGAGCATCCAAAATTATGCAGGATAGGGTTTTAAAAACGCACAATATCCAGGTGTACTGGAACTCTTCGACTGATGAAGTGCTTGGTGAAAGTAAAGTAGAAGGTGTGCGTATAAAAAACCACGCAACCAATGAGTTATCAGAAATTAAGGTAAGCGCTTTTTTTGTTGCTATTGGTCACCATCCCAACAGCGATATATTTAAAGGATGGATTGAAATGGATGAAAGCGGTTATTTACTGACAGTGCCTGGTACCTCTAAAACAAACATTGATGGTGTTTTTGCCGCAGGAGATATTCAGGATAAACACTATCGCCAGGCTGTAACAGCAGCAGGCAGCGGTTGCATGGCAGCGCTTGACGCAGAAAAATACCTGATAATGAATGGTGAATTATAAAGAACCAGAACGACGATTAAAGAACCACGATTTTTTTTGATTTTTTAGGGTTTTGGTGAAATAGACACTTTTGGCACAACTTTTATTGCTTCATTTTTCTGTAACTAAAAAAATACAGCATGCCTGTAGAAATGCAAATTCATTTACAAAAGATTCGTTTTTTTGGTTACCATGGGTTGCTTGCAGGAGAAAAAGTAACGGGAGGAGAATTTGAAGTAGACCTTATAACTAACTATTTACCAATACAAATACCAATTAAGAAAATAGAAGAAACAATTGATTATACTGTTTTATTATCGATAGTCAGAGAAAGAATGAATAAGCCTGCACAATTGCTTGAAACGCTGGCAACAGAGATTGCAGGTGAAATAATTGAGAAATTTCCTGTTGTTACCGGGGTAGAAATTTCTATATCCAAATTGCATCCGCCGATAAAAAACTTTCAGGGAAAGGTTGGGGTGACTTTTAAAATAAAAAAAGATTAAATGAAAAGGTTATTGATAATTGTTTTTTTATTGCTTTCGGCGCAACTTTTTTCGCAATCGGCAGATGTGCTATTGAAAGAGGCTGCCAACTTAGAAAGGTCGGTGAAAGAAGAAGCAGCTTTAGAAAAATATAAACAAGTGCTTGCAGCAGATTCTAACAACGTAAAAGCTCTTGTAAGAAGCAGTGAGTTGAGTTCTGCTATCGGCGCTCGTCAGCACGATAAAAATACTAAAACTGCTTATTACAACAATGCCCGCGATTATGCTGATAAAGCAATTTTCAAAGATCCAAAAAGTACAGATCCATATCGTGTCAGGGCTGTTGCGGCAGCAAAATTAACAGAGGTTGAGACCGAAAATAAAAAGCTGATCGCAAATGTAAGAGATATTAAAATATATGCTGATAAAGCTCTCGCCATTAATCCTGACAATGGAAAGGCGAACTATATTTTAGGAAAATGGAATTATGAAATGGTTACAATGCCATGGGCAAAAAAAGCTGCCGTAAGAGTTTTGTTTGGCGGAATGCCTGAAGCAACCCTCGAAAATACCTATAAATACATGGAAAAGTGCAAGACACTTGAGCCTTATTTTGTCCTTAATTATCTTGACCTTGCAAAGGCATACAAATACGATCATAAACCTGCAAAGGCCATAGAAGTGCTTAATCAAATGGTGAAGCTGCCGACGAGAACAGAAGACGATGCAGCACTGAAATCAGAGGGAAAAAAGATGCTCTCAGAAATGCAATAAACAGTGTAAAACCAACACTGGTTTGCAATAAACAATTTCATTAAATGAGTGCAGGATTATTTTTTAGTATAATTGCAGTTGCAATCAACATCTAATGCCTAATAAGAGTTTCAGTATTTACGGTCCCCGGGCGAACAATTCAACAGAGCTGAATGATAGTCTTATACTTGAAGTTGGAAAGCGTCATATTGCCTGCATCAGCAAAAATAAAAACAATCTTACCACCGCTTTTGAATTATTTGATTACACAGAAAATGAAGCTGCAGATTTTGCCGCACTTTTTGCAATAATTTCTGCTGATTCAACTGTCATAAATCAATCCTGCAAAACTTTGGAGGTATTTATAAATAATGAATTAAGTGTTCTTGTTCCCATATTCAGCTTTAACCGGCAAATAGCAGCAGATTACCTTACTATTATGTTTGGAGAAGATGTAAGCTGCAACATACAATTTGAACATTTACCCGTGGAACCAGGTATTATAAACGTTTTCAGAATTAAGCAGGGTATATTCGATGTTTTACATCAGCGCCTGTCAAATATTACCTTTAAACACACCTGGTCAAATATTGTAAAAACTGTCATTTCTGATATTTCTGCCTATCCTTCCGAGTGTATGTATATTCAGTTTTATAATGCTTTTATTATTGTAAGTGTTTTCAGGGGTAAACAACTTCAAATCATTCAGTCTTTTATAAATGAAGCGCCGGAAGATGTATTATATATTCTGCTGAACATCTCTGAAAATTTTGCATTAAATAAAGACACCGTTGTGTTGAAAATCAGCGGAATGATTGATCTTCATTTTTCTTTATACCGAAATTTGATAACATACTTCAGGCATGTTGAAGTGCAAAATATTGACACATCGAAATTACCGCCGCAAATAAAAGAATACCCGCTTCATTATTTTACGCCTTTCTTTAACCTTGCTTTATGAGAATAATATCAGGTGAATTTCGCGGCAGGAAAATAAATCCTCCTGCAAGAATGCCCAATACACGCCCTACTACAGACATTGCAAAAGAGGGACTTTTTAATATCTTACAACATCGCATTACCCTCGAAGGGATTAAAACACTCGATCTTTTTGGAGGAACCGGAAGCATAAGTTATGAACTGGCATCACGAGGTGCGGCTGACATTACTATCATAGAAAAAGATGCAAATATGTATGACTTTATTAAGAAAAATATGGAAATGCTGAAAGTAGACAACTATAAAGTTTTGCGCATAGACGTTTTTTCTTACCTGTCTTCATGTACTGAACGGTTTAATTTTATTTTTGCCGGACCCCCTTATGCTTTGGGAGCGATAGATGAATTGCCAAAAATAATAGCAGAAAAAAATCTGATTGCCGAAGGCGGATATTTTGTGTTAGAACATACGCCTCGCAGTGCGTATGAAAAGTTTAAAGGTTTTGAATTTCAGCGTAATTATGGTACGACAGTGTTTTCGTTTTTTAGTAATACCGCAGAAAGAAATTTAAAGACAGAAACAGAGTAGTTTATCATTTTTTGAGTACAATTGTGCAGACAGGCAATATGACTTCAACCCGAATTTCTTACGCACCCCACCGATACGACCTAATGTCCACTCCGGCGAGATCTAACAAGCGGTCAACAACCGTCATTGCGGCTTCTTCAATTGTTTGGGGTCGGCTGTAAAAGGAAGGAGTAGCCGGGCAAATTATGCCGCCGGCAAGTGTAACTGTCTCCATGTTTTTTATATGAATAAGGCTGTAAGGCGTTTCGCGCAGCATTAAAATCAGCTTCCTTCTTTCTTTCAAGATTACATCGGCGGCCCGTGTAACCAAATCATTGCTGATACCTCCAGCTATGCGTGACAAAGTACCCATGCTGCAGGGCGATACGATCATAATATTGTATCTGGCAGAACCTGAAGCAAAAGGCGCATTAAAATCATTCTTCTCATAAAACTTTACCGGCAGGTTTTTAAAATCTTCATTCCCTAATTCTGATGACCAGATTTGCTTGGCATTTGTGCTCATTACCACACTTAATTCTTCCCACTGATCTTTTATTTTTAATAATTTTTCAATTAAAAGTTTAGGATAAATGGCTCCGCTTGCCCCGCTTATTGCGACTAATATTTTATTCTTCACAAAAAAAAATTGTATTTTTTTAAAAATACAATTTATAGTGTGAAGTTCAGATACTTTTAAAAGTCTGACGTTATTTTAAAAATAGATCTTGCAGTAATTTTTTTCTGAATAGCAATAAATCTCACGATTATTGCTATTAATTTTTATTCAGCTTTATGTTCACCTTTTTCTCCCAGCTTTACAATATCCCCGCTTTGAAACAAAATAGATTTTAGCGTAACGCGCCACTTATCTTTCTGACGCAGCAAAAACTCCAGGTCCATGCCGAAATGTTTAAATTCTTCCTGCTGTGCATTTTGCATAATCGCTTTGGCGTCACTATCTTTTTCTACAGAAATGCGTTGCTCGTACCAATTAATTGCTTCAGCTTCTTCTATGAGCGAAGCTATCATTCTTGCAAACGTTCTGGTTGCCTGCGCCAATTCTGAGGCAGGTTCGTGATATTGATCAAATCCCATAATAAATTAAATTTTTAATGAAAATAAGAAAGATTTAAAATTAAGAAAAAATAAAAAGCAAGCGTTATGACTTACGCTGATGCAAATGATAATAAGAAAGAGAAATGCGTTTTTTTAATAGTTTAGGTTTCTTTCTAAACAGATTTACTCTTTTTCTTCTCCCTGCTTTTTCCTTTGGCAGGTTTCTTTTTCGATGTATTCTCTTCAGCAATATCCTCTTCTATGCCTGGTTTTAAGACCCATTCAAAGTCGAGTTGTCTTTTGGCGAGGTTTGCAGAAATCACTTTTATGTGTACTCTATCACCTATCCTGAATTTGCGCCCGCTGCGGCGGCCAACAAGGCTGTAATCCGATTCTACTAAACGAAAATCATCATAGTCAGAAAGGCTGGTGATGGAGATAAGGCCTTCGCATTTGTGCTCTACTGTTTCTGCCCAAAAACCAAACCCTGCTACACCGCTTATGACGCCTAAAAATTCCTCGCCCAAATGATCTTTTAAAAATTCTACCTGTTTGTATTTGTTGCCCGCTCTTTCGCAATCCATTGCGCTGCGTTCCATATCGCTGCAGTGTTTGCACTTTTCTTCCATTTTTTTGTCAAAGACGGGAGCGCCTTCAAGGCAGCTTTCTAAAACACGGTGAACCATTACATCAGGATAACGGCGGATGGGAGATGTAAAATGACAATAATATTCAAACGACAACCCATAATGACCGATGTTGTCGGGAGAGTAAACCGCTTTGGCCATCGTGCGGATACCCAATTGCTCCAGCACATGCTGCTCGGGTTTGCCTTTTACATCATTGAGCATTGTATTGAAGCTGGAGGCAATTTTTTCGGGAGAAGAGGTATCGAACTTATGACCGTATTTTGCCGCAAAAGTCATAAAAGGAGCTAACTTTTGCTCATCCGGCACATCATGAATGCGGTAGGGGAAGGGCACTTCTTTTTTACTCACTTTTACCTTCGACACATATTCCGCCACTGTTTTATTTGCCAGCAGCATAAATTCCTCAATCAACTGGTGCGCCTGTTTGCTTTCTTTTACAACAATTCCAACCGGTTTTCCTTTTTCATCCAACTTAAAACGCACCTCGGTTGACGAAAAGTTTATGGCTCCTTTTTTAAATCTTTCGGCCCTGAAATGTTGCGCCAGTTCATTGAGCAATAAAATTTCTTCTTTATTAATGCCTTCTTCTTTCTCTATTATTTCCTGCACATCTTCGTATGTATACCTGTGATTGCTGTGAATAACAGTTTTGCCTAACCAAAATTCTTTTACATGTCCTTTAGTATTAATTTGAAATATGGCAGAAAAAGTCAATTTATCTTCATTAGGGCGCAAAGAACAAAGTTCATTAGATATTCTCTCGGGCAGCATAGGATTTACGCGATCAGGAAGATACACAGAAGTTGCCCGCTGGTAAGCGTCGTCATCCAAAACGGAAGCAGGCAAAACATAATGACTTACGTCAGCTATGTGCACACCAATTTCGTACAAATCTGTTTTTATTTTCTTGATAGAAATGGCGTCATCAAAGTCTCTTGCATCAACCGGGTCAATGGTAAATGTCAGGACTTCACGCATGTCTTTGCGCTTTTTAATATCAGCATTTGATATTGCATCAGGCAGTCTCATAGCTTCTTCCATCACATCATCTTCAAATACCAGCGGAAAACCGTTTTCGGCCAGTATTCCTTTCATAGCAATATCACTTTCATCTTCCGGAAGTATTACCTGCACCACTTCGCCTTCCGGCTTTTTATTCGAGCTGTTCCAGTTTGTAATTTTTGCTAAAACCCGGTCTTTGTCTTTTGCTCCATTTAATTTATCTAACGGTATGTACAAATCGGGCATTGGCTTATCCGTATCCGGAATGAAGAATGCATAATTGGCACTTAGCTGTATATGACCTGTAAATTCACTTTGTTTCCTGGTTACAACTTCTGTTATTTTACCTTCTTTTCTTCCGGTACGGCCGTTTTCTTTTAAAACTTTTACCCTTACAATATCACCATTCAAAGCTGTATTAAAATCGTTGGGACGTACCAACACATCTCCGCCATCTCCGCTTACGACTACATAGCCAATACCGCTTCGCGTTATGTCAAGCGTTCCTTTAGTCACATCTGCTTCATGTTTTTTTTCGCGGGATGGTTTATCTTTTTTACTCATGTTTTATCTTTTATTTCTTTCAAACGTTTCTATAAACGAATGTATGATTCCATCAAATTGTATACCTTCATTAAACAAAAATGTATGCCCAACCGGCAATACAAATACTGACATTTCTGACAGTTCTTTTTTAAATTTCATTAATCGCACCGCATCTTTTTCGGTTGTAATAATTATTTTTTGCTCTGCATCAATGTTATCAAATTTCTTCCTTATTTCTTTAATATTGTTAATTGTAAAGATATGATGGTCTGCATAAGATAGCTCGAAAAATGATTTTGAATGCTGTAAGAGATATTTTTTTAAAGGCTTGGGATTTGCTATGCCGCTCACAAGTAATACTTCATCTTTTGCAGTAATCGTCTTTTTTTCCTGATTAATAATGTGATATGGCGAACCATATTTAATTGCTGTAAAAAAAATTTTTTGATTTGGTAAAAGACAGATTTCCTTGTTGATTTTATTCTTTTCTTTTTCCGGCAAACCTGACGGACACTTTGTAACGACTATAACATCCGCTCTTTTATAAGAAGATTGCTGGTCTCTTAGATTACCTGCGGGCAAAAAAAAATCACTGGTAAACAAATTATTATAGTCTGTAAGCAAAATATTAAAGCCAGGCATTACCCTGCGGTGCTGAAAAGCATCGTCGAGAATAATAACATTTGTTTCGGGCCGGTCTTGTAAAATTTGCGGTACAGCCAATATTCTTTCTTCTCCCACAGCTACAGCCACACCAGGAAATTTTTGGTGAAACTGCATAGGCTCATCTCCTAATTCAAGCGCTGTTGTTGCTTCATTTGCCAATACATATCCTTTTGTTTTTCGTTTGTATCCGCGGCTCAGTGCAGCTATGTTGTATTTGTCTTTTAACAGCGTCAGCAGATATTCTACCATTGGTGATTTGCCTGTTCCGCCAACTGATAAATTGCCAACAGCAATAACAGGCAGATCGAATGAAACAGATTTTAGTATATTTTTATCAAACAGGTAATTTCTGATAATAACAATTAATCCATATAAAAGTGAAAAAGGTAAGAGAAGAATCCGGAAGATTTTAACCTGAGAAAAATTAAAATTCATAGATTTTATAAGGCGTGATACAATAGTCTAAAGGTACATCAAATTGATGGGTATCGTCTATTTTATCAACAGCTTCAAAATAAGAAAAACCAACCGTTATAACATCTTCGCGGCAGCGTTCTAAAAACCGGTCGTAAAAGCCTTTGCCATACCCGACCCGGTAACCATTTTGGTCAAAAGCAAGCAAAGGCACAAAAATGACGTCTATTTCATTTGGAAAGATTTCTTCACCTTGTTGTGGTTCGAAGATTCCATATTTGTTTTCTGCAAATTCAGTCTCTTCATTTACAACCACCGCTTGCATTTCATTTACCAAAAAATCCGTAACCGGAAAAGCAACCTTCAAACCAGGAATGGTAAGTTCGAGATAACGGGTATATAAATGCGTGTTCATTTCACCGTGATTTTCCAATGGCCAAAAGGTCATTACGGTCTTTATATTATTGTCAAAAGAAAGTCTTTGTAATTGTATCAACAGCAAATCGTCGAGCTTTAATTTTTCCGTAGGAAATAAAGCAAGTCTTTTTTGTTTGTATAGTTTTCTGATTTCCTGTTTAGTCATTGCATGCAGTATGCTTGTTTACACAACCTGTGTAAATTTTTTTTGTCATATTTTAAAATCGTTAAAACGATTTCTACTCCTATGGCTTATTTCATAGCCCACGGTTTAAACCGTAGGCTATGAAATACATTTTTCATCATTAACGGCTTCAGCCGTTTATTCTTCATAAAATTCGTCCTGTCAGAACAAACCAAAAAACTGGGCGTCTACTTTATTAATTATCTCTCCAAGGTCTTCTTCATTTTCAGCAAAATTGTTTTTATCTACGTTAATTATTAATATGGGGCCTTCACTGTAGCCTTCCGTCCATCTTTTATAGTATTCATTTAGTTTTTTTAAATAATCGAGACGGATGTTTTCTTCGTACTCTCTTCCTCTTTTTTGTATCTGCCCGACGAGCGTTGGTACAGATGCCTGCAAATAAATAAGCAAATCAGGCGGTTTTACCATTGATTTCAACGTTTGAAAAAAACCATAATAATTATCATAATCCCTTTTGCTCATCAAACCCATGTCGTGAAGGTTCGGAGCAAATATATTGGCGTCTTCATAAATTGTTCTGTCCTGGATAATCGTTTCAGTGCCACGTTCTATTTCAAGCAACTGTTTTAACCGGCTGTTTAAAAAATAGATCTGCAGGTTAAAGCTCCACCTTGGCATGTCTTCATAGAAATCGTTTAAATAAGGATTATTAGCCACATCTTCAAACTGGGGAATCCACTTGTAATGCTTACTCAAGGCTTCTGTCAGCGTTGTTTTGCCTGCACCGATGTTGCCTGCAACTGCTATATGCTTTGGTTTTGTTGACTTTTCCATCAGGAATTATTACACGGATTTTTAAAAATAGGATTTAGTAAAGTAAGGAATTTATAATAACATTCTTATTAAAAGTATTCAAGTCTCATACTTTTTCTAACCAGATGCATGGTAGCTCCTGCACTTTGCCTTGCTTTTTCTGCCCCTGTTTTCATAATTTTTTCCAGGTAATCTTTGTTGCTTACAATTCCTTCTGCTCTTTCACGAACAGGTGTTATAAATTTCACCATATCTTCGGCTAACTGCTTTTTCATATCTCCGTAACGAATGCTGCAGTTGTTGTAATCATTTTCAAACTTATTAATTACTTTTTCTTCAGAAACAAGATTCATGAGCAGAAAAATATTTTTTATATAAGCAGGCTTTTCAGAGAATGGTTCTATAGGACCGTTATCTGTTTTGGCTTTCATCACTTTTTTTCTGATCAGTTCGTCACTGTCAGCCAGGTAAAGTGTCGCCATCTGGTTCTCGCTTTTGCTCATTTTACCGGTACCGTCAAGTCCGGGGACTTTTATCAGCTGCTCACTGTAATTAAAAGCTTCAGGTTCAGGAAAAACATTGCCGTAACGGTGATTAAAACGGTTGGCAAAATTGCGCGCCATTTCCAAATGCTGCTCCTGGTCTTTGCCGACAGGCACCAATGATGCCCGGTGCAAAAGGATGTCCGCTGCCTGTAAAACCGGGTAAGTAAGCAAACCGGCATTTACATTTTGTGGCTGCAGACGCACTTTATCTTTAAAGGTAACCGTCTTTTCGAGCTCACCTGTATAAGCAAGCATATTCAGGTACAAGTACAATTCAGAGGTTTCGTGCACCTGGCTTTGACAATATAATGTTGCCTTTTCGGGGTCTAAACCACATGCAATATTTTCTGCTAAAACCCTATGTACATTCGCTTTCAGTTCTTTTGTATCGGGATGTGTGGTTAACGAATGCAGGTCTGCCACCATAAAAAAGCATTGGAATTCATCTTGCATTCGCACATAGTTACGGATAGCGCCAAAGTAGTTGCCAAGGTGCAAATATCCGGTGGGCCTTATCCCACTCATTACAATTGATTTTTTTTCTCCCATAAGAACAGCGAAGATAAGAAATGGTAAAGAGTTATAAAACAGGAGCGGGTCTGAAAGCCGGAGTAAAAGATTGTATACAATTACTTTTTAGTGCTTTTGCAACTATTCGAAAAATATTTTTAGAATTGTTGGGATAAAATAAAGAAATTAGCGTTATAAAATAAACAATATCCGCATTCTATGAACCAATTTGAACAAACGATTAAGTTGCTGGGGAATTCTAATTTTTATTACATTATAACTACAAACATGGATGGTAAGTATAGTTATATAAACAATCATTATGCTACATCTTTTGAGCACCTGCATGGAAAAGTTGTAGGAATGCCCTATCAAATAACCATGCATCCGGATGATACAAAAATATGTGAGGAAGTTGCTGCCAAATGTTTTGCAAATCCTGACCAGATGTATCCGGCAACTATAAGAAAGCACGATGGCAGGGGTGGTTATGTCTTTACCCAATGGGAATATAAAGCAATGTTTAAGGATGATAATAATAAGGAACCGGAAGGAGTTTTTTGCCTCGGCTACGACATAACTAAATTTGTAGCGGAGCAGATTCAGCTAAAAGAAGCAGAGTCCGAAATCGGAAAAAAAAGTGGTATTCTCGAAATTGCTTTTCAGCATTCGCACCTCATACGAAGCCCGCTTTCTAATATTTTAGGCCTGGCTGATATTTTAGATAAAATGGATATTGATGAAAATGTAAGGAATATCTGTAAAATGATTGTTGAAAGCTCTAACAAATTAGATGATGTAATAAGAGAAGTAGTGAATAAATCACGCGAGTGATTGTTCTTGATGATTAAAGCTACTTTTTCGCTTTTTTATATTCCTTTAAACTTAGTAATCTCTTCGGTAAGTTTTGGCAATACTTCAAATACATCGCCTACAACTCCGTAATCTGCTGCTTTAAAAAAAGGAGCTTCAGCATCTTTATTAATAACTACAATTACTTTGCTTCTGTTTACGCCTGCGAGGTGTTGAATAGCGCCTGAAATGCCAACCGCAACATATAAGTCAGGTGCAATAGCAATACCTGTCTGCCCTACGTGCTCGTGATGCGGTCTCCAGTCTGAGTCTGCCACGGGGCGACTGCATGCCAAGGCAGCATTGAGCGCTTTAGCAAGGTTTTCTACCAATCCCCAGTTTTCAGGGCCTTTTAATCCTCTTCCGCCGCTTACCACGCGTGCAGCTTCGGTTAAGGGTATTTCTCCCGTTGCTTTATCAGTTGAGATTACTTTTACTTTGGCAGCATCCGGCGCAATGTTCAGTTCACTTACTTCTGCCGTTCCTTCGCCTGCTGTTGGTTTAAATGCGTTCGCGTTAAGCGAAATGATTTTAATATCAGTATTAAGCGATACGTTGGCAAAAGCTTTGCCACTGAAAACAATTTTTTTAACCGCAAAACCCGCAGAAGTATCGGGTAAACTGACTGCCGCAGAAACCAAAGCAGCTTTTAATCGGCTCGACAGTCTTCCTGCAATAGCACGCCCTGTGTTGTTGTGCGCCAGCAGTAGAATTTTTGCACCCGTTCCCTGCACTGCCTCTGCTATAACTTTAGTATAAACCTGTGCATCAAAATTGTTTAAAGCTTCATTTTTTACCTGGTGCACTTTTGTAACGCCATATTTTCCTAAAGAGGCAAGGTCGTCTTTAACGGTTCCCAGCACTAAGGCTTCTGCTGTTGTACCTGTTTGGGCAGCCACTTTCGCGCCATAGGAAAGCGCCTCAAATGCTGTCTTTTTAAAAAGCCCGTCTGTGTGATCTGCTAATATTAAAACTGACATAAAACTCCTCTATCTTCCCTAAAGGGGAGGGTTGTTTAAAATGCGTATTGAAAAAAATATTTATAAAAAAACTAACTTTTTAAACCAGTGATACCAGTACAACTTTATGCCGGGTGACCTGGTTTAATGGAATGACAAAAACTTATTTTAAAAACTTCTTCCTCCCTTTAGGGCCGGGGTTTATATCACCTTCGCTTCCTCATGCAGCAGTCTTACCAACTCTGCCATATTATCAGGACTAATCAGTTTAACCCCGGCTTTTGGCTGCGGAAGTTCAAAATGGATTATGCTTGTTAATTCATCAACTGCAACCGGCTCAACCACTTTCAGAGGTTTTGTACGGGCAGACATAATGCCGCGCATGTTTGGTATTCGTGCCTCTGCCATACCTCTCTGGCAACTTACAACAATTGGCAAATCAACTTCGTCCGTTTCTTCGCCTCCTTCAATCTCATGGGTCACCGTTGCCTTAATGCCGGTAAGCTCAAATTTAGTGGCTGATGAGATATAAGGAAAATCAAGCAATTCAGCAATCATTCCACCTGTGGAAGAACCGTTGTAATCAATGGTTTCTTTGCCTGTAAAAATTAAATCATAGCCGCCGTTTTTCGACACTTCTGCAATTTGGGAAGCGACATAAAAGCTGTCCCGGAGATTAACTGCATTTACCCGTATGGCTTCATCACCGCCTAATGCCAGCGCTTTGCGTATAATTGGTTCGGCATCCGCTCCGCCAACTGTTACAAGATGCAAAACTGTCGAAGGATCTTTTTCTTTCAGCTCAATGGCCCGCACCAAAGCGTACCATTCATCATACGGATTAATGATCCACTGAACACCATTTTCTTCAAACTGCGTATTACCGTTTTTGAAAACTATTTTTGCGGTAGTATCGGGCGTTTTGCTTATACAAACCAGTATTTTCATGTAAGCATTTATTTTAGTAAAAGTAAGTTGTTTATGCAACTATTTATTACAAATATAAGTATGCTTTATTTTGAAAACATTTTTTAAAAACTAATTTATTTATAAAACGATGGACAGGATTAATAAGCTGCGCGAATACCTGGAAGCTTCTCCAACAGATAATTTTTTGCAACATGCTCTTGCACTCGAATATATAAAAACCGGTGAAGATGACAAGGCAAGAAAACTGTTTGAAAGTATTTTGGAAAGAGATGCAACATACGTTGGCACTTATTATCACCTTGCAAAATTGCTGGAGCGTAATTGCGAAAATGAACTGGCTATACAATGGTATGAAAAAGGGATGGCGGCCGCAAAAGAAGCCGGTGACCGGCACAGCTACAATGAATTGCAGGCGGCTTATGAAGATTTGATGGATTAATCTCTTTTCCTGTTATTTTTAGAAATAAGTGGTTCTATGACGATTTGTTTCGCTGAATTGCCACAACCTTCAGGTCAATGCCATTTAATTAAGAAAATTTTGTTTCTCTTACTCCACAGAAGTGAAATATTGTTAGAATTAATTAACCAGAGTATTATAAGAGTGCCGTAGGTACAGTACCTTTTATTCCGCATCTACGGTGCGGTTAAATCATTTTTAATGTCTTTATTCTACCAACATTTCACCTCTACGAGGTTGTAAAACATCTTAACTAAAAGACATTGACCTTACGGTCGTTGCAATTGCAGCTTAATTATTATTACCCATACTATCCCTCATAGAACCAAATAAGTTTTGACATGTGCGAAGAATAAACAAGGTCTCCATTCAAAAAATTATCTCATTTTCATTTTTAAAAAGTTGCAGAAAAACTTTTTTATTTAAATAATGCTTCTACATTTGTAGAGTTAAAGCATAAATTGTAGAATAAATGAATTTATCAAAAACAGAAGAGCATTTGATGGAAATGATCTGGCAACGGGATACAGTTTTTATGAAAGAATTAATTGAAAGCTACCCCGACCCAAAACCGGCAGCTACAACCATAGCAACCTTATTAAAAAGAATGCAGGATAAAGGATTTGTAGGTTATACTTTATTTGGTAATTCACGGCAATATTATCCGCTTATAAAAAAATCGGATTATTTCTCAAAGCATGTGAATAGTATTATTAAAAACTTCTTTGATAACTCTGCTTTACAGTTTGCTTCATTTTTTACCAAAGAAACAAACCTGACACCTTCTGAGTTGGAAGACCTGAAAAAAATTGTTGACCAGGAAATAAAAAGAAAGAAAAAATGACAACTTATTTTATAAAAGTTATTCTTTGCTCTGCTTTGTTTTTTGCAGTGTATAAACTGTTGTTTGAGAATGAAAAGATGTTGCACTTTAGCAGGTATTATTTGCTGTTCAGCATTGTATTTTCGTTTATAGTTCCGTGTATAACCATACAAGCGCATGCATTGATTTCACCGGTTTCTAAAACGAATATTTTAAATGCCGATTTGCTTATTTATAAAAGTACTCAGAATTCCGTTCCGGTTAATGATAATAATACTTTGGCTTTTGCAGCGTGGGCAATTTATATAACCATTACAGCACTTTTGTTACTGCGCTTTGGTATTAATCTAAAAACCCTTATTTCAAAGATTTCGGATAATCCTGTCATTTTGTTTAATAATGCAAAGCTTGTGCTTATCACTAAGCGTGCAGTTCCTCATAGTTTTTTAAACTGCATTTTTATAAATAAGGAAGATTACAGCAATGGCAAAATTGAAAGGGAAATTTTATTGCACGAATTAACACATGTGCGGCAAAAACATTCAATTGACGTATTGTTTATTGAATTAGTTCAGGCAATATTTTGGTTTAATCCTGTTTTTATATTTTACTGCAAAGCCATTCAGCTTAATCACGAGTTTTTGGCAGATGATAGCGTTATAAATATTTATCAAAATACCTATCGTTATCAAAACCTGCTGCTTGAAAAAGCAAGCCGAAAAAGCTCTTTATTTCTTACAAATCCATTTAATTATTCAATAACAAAAAAACGATTAGTCATGATAACAAAAACAACCTCTGTCGCAAAAGCTTTGTGCAAACAAATGACATTAGTGCCTTTATCAGTTGTTGCAATATTGATGTTTAGTTCGAAAATAATGGCACAAGACACAACGAAAACCGGACAATCTGAACCGAAAAAAAATCAATCTGCAAAAGAAGGTGTATCACAGGAAATGCTGGATGAATATGTAAGAATGATAAATAAAAATAAACTAAATGTTCAGGCAAAATACACCAATCCTCCTGTTGTTTCCGGTGCAGACAGAAACAGGTTAGAGACAATATTTTTTGCAATGAGTAAAGAACAGCAGGCAAAACAAACGGTAACTTTTGTGCATATTACTTCATTATCAAAAAATAAGCTTACCAAGGAACAGTTTACATTCTTTAAAAATCCTAAAAAATATGCTATAACTATTAATGATGAGAAAGTTGACAATAGTCAATTAGATAATTATACACCTTCTGACTTTTCAAATTTCTCTGTCGTTTACCTTGCAAGAACAAACAGTAATTATGGCAAACACCTGCCCTTAGATGTTTATTTAATGACGATGGAATATTATAAAGCTGACATAGAAAGAAAGAAGGATAACATAATGGTAAGTTATTCATTTAAAAAGCTGGTGCAAAAATAGCAAGACATCAAATAATTGGATGCTTAAAAAATACCGGAATTTATTTATGAATATTTGTCAGAGACTGTCTAAAAATTTATGATTTTTTCTTCTGCGATTTTCAGCGTGCTTTTTCTCCGGGCTCTCAGGGTTAAAAACAAATTAACCGCAGGGAAAAATACAAGAGTTTTCCGCAGAGCGCCACAGAGAAAATACAATTAAATTACTTTTCAAAATAATTTTAGTCAGCTTCTTAGAATAAGACTTTTTTAAATAAAATTCCGGCTGGCGCAAAAGTTGCAATTTAATTTTAAAACCAATAATTATGCATGCAAGACGACAGCCAGTTGCTAAAATACAGTCAGGAAGAAGAAACTGTCTCTCCTGAAATTATAGAAAAAAATGAGACAGCCGAAACTGAAGACACAGACCTGCCACTTGATGAAGAAGACCTCGAAGAAAACAATTTAACTGTAGAAGAAGCAGACCAGATCGTATGGGAAGAACCCGAAACAGGTTCTGCAGGTGATGAAGAAAAAGATATAACAGATTGATCTTTTAGCACAATTATTCAAAATATCACTTAAACCTGTATAAACTTTACGAGTAGTTTTTACAGGTTTTCTTATTTAGCCAAACTTTGTATAACATCATATTTAGTTACGATGTGCATGTTTCCACTATCGTCTTTTGCCAAAACTGCGCCGTTGCCTTTTGTTATAAGTCCGCCAAGTCTTTCTACAGGTGTATCAAAAGATACGACGGGGTACAGCGGTTCTATAACACTCTTAACAGTTGCTGTTTTTATTTCAGGATTACTGAATATTTTTTGAAACAATCCGCCTTCACTTAATGAGCCTGTGAGGTTTCCGGCATCTGTGACAGGTATATGTTCTATATCATATTTACGCATTATCTCAACGGCTTCTGCTACAGTCTGGTCTGCATCAACTGTTACCAAGCGTTTGCTGCCGCGGGCACGCACTAAATCTTTAAAGGTTTTTACATCAAAAAAACCTCGTTCCATCATCCATTGGTCGTTGTATATTTTGCCAATATACCTGCTGCCATGATCAGCAAATATCACTACCACGAGATCATCTTTTTTCAATTGATCTTTAAGTTGCAACAATCCCTGTAACGTAGTTCCGGCGCTGTAGCCTACAAATATGCCTTCTTCTCTTGAGATGCGGCGGGCCATTATTGCACCGTCTTTATCTGTTACCTGTTCAAATCTGTCAATAACCTTCATATCGTAGTTATCCGGCACAAAGTCTTCACCAATACCTTCCGTTATGTATGGATGCACTTCATTCTCGTCCACCTCACCGGTATCAAAATATTTCTTTAATAACGAACCATACACATCTATTGCCCAGATTTGTATATTCTTATTCTTTTCCTTCAGATATTTTCCTGCTCCGCAGATCGTGCCGCCTGTTCCTGTGGCGATTACAAGATGTGTTATCTTTCCTTCTGTCTGTTCCCAGATTTCAGGGCCTGTAGCTTCATAATGCGCCTGCCGGTTAGCAAGATTATCATACTGGTTCATATAAAAGGAATTAGGAATTTCCTTCGGAAGCCTCCTTGCAACTGAGTAATAACTTTCCGGGTCTTCAGGCTCTACATTGGTCGGGCAGACAATTACTTCTGCGCCGACAGCTTTTAAAATATCAACTTTTTCTTTTGACTGCTTGTCGGTTGTGGTAAATACACATTTGTACCCTTTTACAACCGCAGCGAGGGCAAGGCCCATCCCCGTATTGCCGCTTGTGCCTTCTATAATGGTTCCGCCAGGTTTAATTTTACCTTCTTTTTCTGCTGCTTCCAGCATTTTTACAGCCATCCGGTCTTTTATAGAATTACCCGGATTAAAATATTCAACTTTTGCAAGCACAGTGCAAGGCAAGTCTTTGGTAATTTTATTTAATTTAATAAGCGGCGTATTTCCAATCGTTTCGAGAATATTATTTAACCACATAACCGGTTTTTAGTTTTTTTCAAAGGTAATGAAATAGAAGGAGGCAGGAGATAGAAGTGAGAAGTAGGAAGTTGGAAGTAGAAAGTTGGAAGTAGAAAGTTGGAAGTTGGAAGTAGGAAGTAGAAAGTAGGAAGTAAAAAGATAGAAGTCAGAAGTAGATGATAGAAGTCAGAAGCCGGACACTGTGTAATTATTTATAAAGGTATTTTACTTTTTACTTAATGCCTTAATGCCTCTAATACTAAATACCCAATACCCAATACCCAATACCCAATGCCCAAATGACTTACTGACTTATTGACCAATGCCCTTAGTTTAAAACCTGCAATGCTTTTTGCACAAAATCGTCTGATTCGTTCATTACTTCGTAATAACCTTCGTATCTCCACATTTGCCGGGCAAGCATAGAAGGAATTCTTTTTATGACAAATGACTTGTCTTTCGGGCCTACTTTATTAAGATTAACTGAATCCCGGGCAGCAAATTGTTTTAATTCATTCCATTCATTTTCGCCTGCTTTATACGAAGCAAAATCACCTGTTTTTTTATATTGGCTGAATTGCTGTTTGTGCTGTACATAATAAGTATAAATAAAGTTGCTGAAAGTTCCTTTTAAATACAGTTTCATAACTTCTTTGCCCATGCTTGCCGTATCGAACGGAACATAAATATCAGGCGTAATGCCGCCGCCGCCATATACGATTCTTCCTTTAGGCGTTCTGAAAGCAAGTCCGCTTTTTTTTGTTGTATCACCTTTCAATACTTCACCATTGTGAAACCGGTTCATTACTTCTTCTTCGTATTTATCATAACCTTCCGTGTACGGCTTTTGTATATTTCTGCCCAGCGGAGAATAATAACGGGCGACGGTAAGTCTTAGTGCAGAGCCGTCACTCAGTCCGAATTGCTCCTGTACAAGACCTTTGCCGAAGGTACGGCGGCCAACGATGGTTGCCCGGTCCCAGTCCTGCAACGCGCCGCTTAAGACTTCGCTTGCACTGGCTGATCCTTCATCTACCAGCAGGGCCAGAGCGCCTTTTTCAAATAATCCGTCCCGCTTGCACCTGTACTCATATTTAGGCACGTGGCTTCCCCGGGTATAAACTATCAGCTTATTTCCGTCTAAAAATTCATCTGCAATATTTACGGCAATATTCAGAAGACCTCCGCCATTGCCGCGAAGATCGAGAATGAGCTTTTGCATGTGCTGCGCCTGCAGTTTTTCCAAAGACATCATAAACTCGCGATAGGTGCTTTCGCCAAATTTATTTATATGAATAAAGCCGGTAACCGGCGTAATCATGTAAGCTGCATCTACCGAAGGAACCGGGATAGTGCCTCTGTTGACTCTAAACGGAATAATTTGCCTGTCCCGCTTCACAGTCAGCCTGACAAGACTTCCGTTTTCGCCACGCAACAGTTTTCTTATATCATCCGGTTGTAAATGTTTGCCGGCAATTTTTACGCTGTCATTTACTGCAATAAACTTATCGCCAACCTGTAAGCCAGCCCTTTCTGAAGGGCCGCCGGGAAGCACGTTTAAAACATTTAAGGTGTCGTAAAACATTTGAAATTCGATGCCGATGCCGCTGAAGTTTCCTCTTAAATCATCATTTACATAAGTAAGATCACTGGCAGGGATAAATACCGAATGCGGATCAAGATGATGAAGCATATCATTAACAGCATCATTGCTCAGCGTGTCTGTACCCACATTATCTACATATCTTAATCTTACCAGGTCTAAAACTTCCTGCAGGGAAGTTTTACCGGGTATTGTAAAAAAGTTTCTGATGCCGGAGTCTTCACGCAGCTTGTAACCGATCACCATTCCTGCCACCATAATTATTGAAAACAATAAAGGAAACCAAACCTGCAGTCTTTTATTTTGCATACTTAACCATATAAACGGCGAATTTCACTCATTATAATTTATAAAAAAACAATCTCTTTCAGCAATAATTATTTATAGTAAACTTTTTGATTCTTTTGTATAATACATTACCGCTGTTTATAAGGATGTATCATCTTCACCAGGCATTCCTATAAAATGCTTTCAAGCCATTACTTTTTTTTCTACCCACCAAACGTCCTTTCCACGACGACCTGCGGAGAGCAGATTATTAAGGCATAAAATTATTTTCCGCACCAGCTTTTAGTGCAGGTTTGACAATTGGAAATACATCTTTAGAATTAGGCGAATTAAGGGCAAAGTTTTAATTTAACTTCCTTTTTTTTAAATTGAACTTATCTTTCAACTTAGACTCAAATCAAAACCTGATTGATAAAATAAAATTCCTTTTAAAATACTTTTTTAAACGCAATTTATTAATACCTGAGTTACTTTAAATTAATAAATATGAATGTACGGATTACCATGATATTTTGCTTATTTTTCTATAATTATACATCTTTTTCTCAAATCAACTGGGAACTTACCAAAGACAAAAATGGTATAAAAGTTTATACAGCCACTGAAGGTTCTTCAAAATATAAATCTATAAAGGTAGAAGCGGTTCTTACAGGTACTTTACAAAAACTTGTAAAAATACTGCGTAATGTAGAGAATAATAAAGCATGGGTTTACAGCACAAAACAAGCATATACCTTAAAAGAAATAAATGCAAATGAACTATTTTATTATAGCGAGACTGCACTGCCATGGCCTGTCAATAACCGCGACATTCCTGTACGCATGCGGCTAAATCTGAATACTGCAGATAATACTTTAAAAGTGACAGCATCAGGAGAGCCGAATGCCTACCCGGTGCAGAAAGGTATTGTAAGAGTTCAATATTTTAAAAGCTCATGGGATGTAAAGTACGATGGCAAAAATAAAATAAGCATTCTTTATTTTCTTAAAATGGATCCCTCCGGCAATGTTCCTTCACAGGTTACCAATATGTTTATAACAAAAGGCCCGTATGAGACTTTTGAAAATCTTGGCAGGTTATTAAAGTAACGATTTGATATAGGTGTGCCACACTTTGGAAGTGTGGCACACCTTATTTTCCTTAATTTTACAAACTGCTGCTTTGTATATAATTATTGCTATTTTTACAATTTATATAAAATGCCTTTTACAAAGAAAATTGTATGTTTTTAAGTATTCTCAATGGTTTTTTCTGTATTGCCTTTGCGTTGTTTGCTTACGTAAATCTCAATGATAAAGATTCATGGCTTTGGGTGCCTATTTATGTGGTCGCTTCCATTTGCTGTGGTCTTGCAGCATTCGGCAGGTTTTATCCTTTTGTATACCTGGCGGCGATTGTCTTTTATCTTATTTATGCTATACAACTCTTTTTTTCAAAAGACGGCGTGCGCGATTGGGTTGTAAAGTATAACAGGCCGAGCATTGTCGAAAGTATGCAGGCGACTAAGCCATACATAGAAAAGACGAGGGAATTTTTTGGTTTGCTTATTATAAGCGCCGCTTTGGCTATTAACTATTTTGCAGCTAAATAATTTATACCATATACAATGGAGCCCACAGAAGGCAACGAATTTAAAGAAGTAATTACTGCTGTCATTAAGCAAAATGCAGCGCCGGAGGTCTTTGACTGGCTTGAAGAAAAAGCTATTCTTACAAATGAAGAAAAAGGCAGCGCTCAGTTAAATCTCGCTTTTGCAGCAATCCCAAGAAAGATTGGCAGGCAATTAATAAAAATAACAGAAAACGAAAGAAGAATAATTGAAGGCGCCTGCAAAGAATTTTTTGCTGATGACTGGACTATTGACAAGTTGTGCCGCTTATGGCTGCTGATGCAGACAGATACATCAGAAAAGGATGCTTATTGTTCTAAAATAGAAAACCTTTTTAAAGCTGCAGAAATGAACGAACTGGCAGCATTGTATTCTTCTTTATTTTTTTTCGCTTATCCTGAGGAGTGGCAGCAACGCTGTGCAGAAGGGATTCGCAGCAATATAGGAATTGTGCTGGAAGCTATTATGTACAACAACCCCTACCCTTTTAAATACCTTGATGATCTCGCCTGGAACCAACTGGTATTAAAGGCTTTTTTTACAGACAAAAATGTAAACCGGATTATAGGATTAGATGAAAGAGCCAACAAAGAATTAGCGTGGATACTGATTGATTATGCCAACGAACGTTGGGCAGCGCACCGTACAGTTAATCCGCAGTTATGGCGGCTGGTGGGTAAGTTTATTGATGAAGACAATTTTAAAAATATAGAAAAAGCATTTAAAAGCAGTGATTTTAAAGGAAAAGAAGCTGCTGCTTTAGCTTGTTTTCAAAGCAATTATGCGCCTGCAAAAAATTTGCTGGAAAGCGAGCCGGACTTAAAATCTAAAATCCTGGAAAATAACCTGGGCTGGGATACATTGTAAAATTTCCTGTTATCATTAATTTATTATCGTCAATATATGTGTTGCAATAACCTTAATGAAGAGAAGACAAATCAAAAAGAAGCTATTATTCCTGCAGATCTGGAAAGCATAAAAGGAATGAGGTTTTTTGATCCGCATGTGCACATGACTTCGCGCACAACAGATGACTACCAGGCCATGTACGATGCGGGAATTGTTGCACTTATTGAACCTGCCTTTTGGCTGGGCCAGGCCAGAACGGGCATTGACAGCTTTCGCGATTATTACAGCAGCCTTATCGGGTGGGAAAGATTTCGTTCTTCCCAGTTTGGCATCAAACATTATTGCACTATTGGACTGAACTCCCGGGAAGCGAATAATGAAAAACTTGCAGAACAGGTGATGGAAATACTTCCTTTTTTTGTTTTAAAAGAAGGCGTTGTGGGAATCGGCGAAATTGGTTTTGATGACCAGACACCTGCAGAAGAAAAATACTACCGGCTGCAGCTTGAATTAGCAAAAGAGACAAGTCTGCCGGTACAGATACATACACCACACAGAGATAAAAAACGCGGCACACGAAAAAGCATGAATATTGCTATGGAGCATGGAATTAATCCTGATACAGTTATTATTGATCATAACAATGAAGAAACAGTAAAAGAAGTGCTTGACAGAGGTTTCTGGGCTGCATTTACCATTTATCCTTTTACAAAAATGGGTAATGAACGAATGGTGGAAATTTTGAAAGAATATGGAACAGAACGGATAATGATAAACTCTGCTGCCGACTGGGGCATAAGCGATCCGTTGGCTGTGCCTAAAACCGCAGCTTTAATGAAAGCGAGGGGAATAAGCATTGAAGATATTGAATCGGTAACATTTAGAAACGCGATTACAGCCTTCGGCAAAAGTGGGCAGATAAATGAAGCGGATTTTGTTGCAGTTAAAAATATAGACCAGTCCGAAAAATTTGAAGGCAACACAGTTTTACGTGGCGGCCAGCAACCACGTATTGATAAGTCCTCTGTCATCATCAGTTAAAGCAAGCATTGAAAAAAACAATAGGTTATTTACGGTTGGTGAGGCCTGCCAACATTGTAACATCAGTTGCAGATGTTCTGGCAGGAATTGCAATATCAGGTTACTTAACTAATCAAACTTTTCATATACAAAATCTGCTGACGATACTGTTGCTATGTTTTTCAACCATTGGTTTATATGGCGGCGGCGTTGTTTTTAACGATGTTTTTGACACTGCTCTTGATAGAATAGAACGACCGGAGCGCCCAATTCCGGTGGGCCTGATTACTATTAAGGAAGCTGCTGCTTTGGGAGCGCTTATGTTAATTGCAGGAATAGTAGCAGCACGGATTACGTCTCTTACTTCCGGTATAATTGCTTTTTTAATTGCTGTGTCTGCGCTTGGTTATAATAAATGGGGCAAACATCATTCTTTTCTCGGCCCGGTCAATATGGGTTTATGCCGTGGCCTCAATCTTTTATTAGGCGTTAGCATTGTGTCTTCAGCCATTAATCATTGGTGGTATCTTGCCTTTGTACCTATCATTTATATCGCTTCTATAACTATGATAAGCAGAGGCGAAGTGCATGGTGGAAGTAAGAATATTTTATACACTGCTTCTTTACTATATAGCCTTGTTATCGCCCTTATCTTATACTTTGCATTTACAAAAGGAAGAATCTTATTTGCCCTTATTTTTCTATTACCATTTGCCTGGATGATTTTTAACCCGTTGTTAAAAGCGATTAAAGAACCTGTCGGAAAAAATATCGGCAAGGCGGTAAAAGCCGGTGTGCTGGCGCTTATACTTATGAACGCTGCCTGGGCGGCTGCATTCGGAGCTTTATATCTTGCTTTAGTGATTATACTTTTATTACCCCTATCCTTAAAATTGGGTAAAATATTTGCAGTTACCTGACGTTTAGGATTTATTGTTAAAAGGAACTTACAAATAACATGCTCCTTGTAACTTTGATAAATTATTTCAATTTTAAAGACAACGGGCTACGCTTGCTATCATTTAATTATGGATTCTTTACAACAATCTTTTGATATACAGTTTAAATATAAGGTACATTTTACCAGTGGGCTTTTCGATATCTCAAATACACTTTTAAACAATTTTTTTATTGATCACAAAATTTCAGGAATTGAGCAGAAGATTCTTTTTGTGGTTGATGAAGGAGTTATTGATGCCCATCCTGATCTTTCAGAAAAGATAAATAATTATTTCACTGCTTTTTCAACAGTGCAACCTGCAAAGCAGGTAATACTGATTCCAGGAGGAGAAATTGCAAAGAATGATATACATTTTCTTTTGCGTATTGCAGATGCTGTTAATAAGTATGGTATTGACCGTCATTCTTATCTTGCTGCTATTGGCGGCGGCTCTGTGCTTGATCTTGC